>Ga0209089_10000991_pt1 | contig 25932 bp, 22 predicted proteins | sample ArcticOcean_MG_C_FD_187431 | JGI IMG/M metagenome (GOLD analysis project Ga0209089, IMG submission 187431) | Marine microbial communities from western Arctic Ocean - ArcticOcean_MG_CB2_150 (SPAdes) (version 2) | ecosystem: Environmental > Aquatic > Marine > Oceanic | place: Arctic Ocean: Canada... | reverse complement strand
GGGGATCACCCGTTTTTGCTACTTTCTCTATCTCAGGACCACCAGGATAACCTATTCCTAATAACTTAGCAGATTTGTCGAAAGCCTCGCCAACTGCATCGTCAACCGTCGTACCAAGGAGTTCGTAATTTCCTACACCCTCAGCAATCAATAACTGTGTGTGCCCCCCCGAAACCAGCAGAAGAAGATACGGAAAATTAATGTTGTCTGTAAGACGCACTGTCAAGGCGTGTCCCTCTAAGTGATTAACCGCCAAAAATGGCGTGTCGTAAACCATTGCTACTGTTTTGGCGCACATCACTCCAACTATTAGTCCACCTATAAGACCAGGACCACCCGTTACAGCTATTCCATCCAGTTGATGATATGATAGCCCCGCGCGCTTTAATGCCTGATCCATCAAATGATCAATATGCAAAAGATGACTACGGGCAGCGATTTCAGGCACAACTCCGCCAAATGGACGATGCACCTCATGTTGGGATAATATTACGTTTGATAAAATACGCTTCTTGGGGACATCTGCATCACAGACAACAGCAACCGCCGTTTCATCACAACTTGTCTCAATCCCTAACACGATCATATTATTTGACAACCTTCGTTTCTTTATCCGTTAACCAAAACACGGTATAGGAAGCTTGTATAAAACCATATCTTTTTTCTCGACAAAACTATTATCTGCGCACCTTAATAAATACGGAATAATTATTGATCATGGCAAACAATAAACTTCGGATAGGGACAAGGGGTAGCCCCCTAGCCTTAACACAGGCTAATCTTGTTATTAACGCGCTAAAACATATCCACCCGAACCTCAAGGAAAAAAATGCGATCGAAATGATCGTGATCAAAACTACAGGCGATCGCATACAATCCACCCTACTTTCCGAGGTAGGTGGCAAGGGATTGTTCACAAAAGAAATTGACGAAGCTATGTTAAATGATCGGATTGATATTGGCATTAATTCCATGAAAGACATGCCTACAATCTTACCAGATGGCATTGTTTTCCACACAATTATGGCTCGTGAAGATGCTCGAGACGCTTTTATTTCTGATAAAGCTACTAGTATAGAGGACCTTGCTCAGGGAAGTAGCATTGGGACAGCGTCACTACGACGCAAATCTCAACTTTTATCCTATCGCCCAGATCTCACTGTCCTTCCAATACGCGGTAATGTAGATACCCGGCTACAAAAAATAAAAGAAGGAATAATAGATGCTACATTATTAGCCTACGCGGGGCTAAAACGGTTAGGAAAAGACAGGGAAATAAAACAGTTAATTGACACAAAAGTAATACTGCCAGCTGTAGGACAGGGTGCCCTTGCGGCAACTTGCCGGGGAGACGATGCCTACGCCAACACCGTTTTAGCTCTGCTATCGGAACCAACAACAACAGCGGCTATAGTCGCAGAAAGAGCAATGCTCGCAGTTCTTGACGGTTCATGTCATACTCCTATCGGAGGCCTTGCCCAACCAGACGGTCAGGGACATCTTGAATTGCGGGGGTTGGTAGCGCTCCCTAACGGAACAAAAACAGCTGAAGTTATTATGACTGCTCCAATCACCAAAGCTGAGGACCTTGGAAAATCGGTTGGAGAAAATCTACTGATCAAGGCTGGACCTGATATTCTTAATTTTTTAGAAGAAGACAAACCGCTTTTTGTACGGCCACACCCTGAGGCTGAATAAGAAAGGCAATGCAATGCGTGTCCTCGTAACCCGGCCTGGTAAAGATGGCGAAGACCTCGTAAAAATCCTTGGGGACCTCGGCATAGACTCTATGCTGGAACCATTACTAACAATCCGCAATCTAAACACTAATAGCCTAAAGACAGAAGGCGTCCAAGCTTACCTCTTGACGAGTGCAAATGGCATTAACGCGCTTATAAACGCAAACCCTGACTACAGTATCCCTCTATTCGCGGTTGGAGACGCTACCGCCGTCACCGCCCGCCTGGGAGGGTTTAAAACCATTCATAGTGCTTCTGGCGATGTATCAGCATTGGCTAATTTGGTTGCCGATATATTAGAACCATCCGGTGGGTCACTTATCCACGCCACGAGTTCCTCAAATACTGGCGACCTTAAGAAAAAATTAGAAAAAAATGGATTTAAATACCGGAAGGAAATCGTTTACGAAACAGAGGCTGCAAAATCACTCTCCCCCGAAGCAGTTGCTGCATTAAAGGCCGGCAGTATTGACGCTATTTTATTATATTCACCCCAAACGGCAGAGATTTTAATTCAGCTACTTCGCAAATTCCGTTTGGTACGATCTTGCAAAAACACACTTGCTGTATGTTTAAGCCAGGCTATAGCAACAAAAGTTGAGACTATTTCATGGGAAGAGATTCGTGTTGCTAAATTACCCACTCAAGACGCTTTGTTGAGCTGCTTAAAAAGCTATTTTGATATCAAAAATACAACCAAAGATAAAAATGAAGGATCGTTAAACAATTCCGAAATGATAGATGACACGCCAAGAGACACTGTTACTAAGCCTATCCAAGGACGCGGTGGCGGTACATTTAGAACTGTTTTTTATACACTCCTGGTCGTTGCAATTTTAATCGGAGGCGGGAGCGCAAGTACAAATATTTGGTTACCAAAAGCGAAAGAATTACTCTCCTTTCCCGGTTTAGAGGATGGCAACAAAATAAAATACAGCTTTCTCGCTGGGAGGCTAAAGAAGCTCGAAACTGAATCTGTCATTAATATTCCTCGTATGGAAGAACTTGAAACAGAAAGGCGACGCCTACAGACCAAACTAGACTCTACGCTTACCAAGGTCGATGCTTTAGAAAAATCTATAAATGTAACCAAAAAAATGATTTCTGCCGTCGACCCCAGCACGGGACCTTCAGCGGCCAAAGCAACTCTTAAAAACCTGGTTGAAAGATTAAATCGCTTGGAATCAGACAGATCTTCTGAAGTTTCCAAAAATGAACAACAGATTGACCAGTTCGCTATACAGCTAGACAAACTTAAAAAGAATGTGCCGTATCTCGGCAATAGAGACTTGAACGATCACGCTGGTTCTTTTCTTATTGCCATCGGGCAGCTCCGCTCTGCCATACGGTCGGGAAGTTCTTTTTCTAGCGAAATTTCTTCGTTGACTGCCTTTGGTTCAAACGCCAAGGATATTCTAGATGCCTATTTAGATCTAAAAAATTATGCTGACCTCGGTATCTCTAATCCAATTCAACTACAAGAAGCTTTCTCAGGTATTGCAGGTAAAATTGTTCAATCTAACAGGTTGCCTGAGAGAAACAACCTGATGGACCGTACAATTTCCCGGCTTTCTAAGTCGCTAAAATGGAGACGCACAGACATGTTCGAAGGGAACAGTGTAGAGGCCATTGTTGCCAGAACAGAAAGAGCTTTGAAGAACAACAATATTGAAAAAGCTGCGAGAGAACTTGAGGTGCTTCCTAAGAACTTAAGCCCGTTGGCTCAGCCATGGCTCCGGAAAGCAAGGGCTAATGTTGCCGCCAATAAAATGCTGGCCGATCTCCAGGCTAAAGCTATCTCCATGCTGATTGCAAAAGAGTAACGTTCAATGTTACGAACCGTTTGGTTCATTATTTTATTAGCCCTAGTCAGTCTTGGAGCCGCTTTTATTGCCGAGACTCCCGGCACGGTATCACTCCGGTGGCTAGGTTATCAAATTGAAGGATCTATTGGCATCCTGTTTTCAGGAGCAATCATCACCTCTATAATTCTGGCGACCACGTTTAGTATATTGTCTTTCATCCGACGTGCGCCAAAACGTGCTCGCAATGCAAGACGGGATTGGAGGCGAGGGCGCGGATATAAGGCTCTTACTCAAGGAATGTTGGCGGTAGCTGCTGGTGACGCAGCGGAAGCAAAACGCCTTTCAAAAAAAGCGGAAATCCTTCTTGCGGAGCCAAACCTGACAATGCTTCTGTCGGCTCAATCAGCACAGTTATCAGGCGACGAAAAAGCCGCGGGCAAGTTCTTCGAAGCCATGACAGAGAAATCCGAAACCAAGTATTTGGGCCTTAGCGGCCAACTCAAGCAGGCTATTCAAGAAGGCGATCAAAATATGGCTCTTGAACTTGCCGAGAAGGCAAGTCACCTAAATCCAAAAACTGACACTGTAACTGCGACGCTTTTTGGCCTACAAATCAAAAACAGTGATTGGGAAAAAGCCGAGGAAACAGTCAAAAAATTAATCAAGCAAAAAACTATCGATGGTCATACCGGCCGTCGTCATCGAGCAATACTTCTTTACCAACGAAGCCTTGAAGATGAATTCGATGGGAAGTTAGGGGAAGCCCTACAACAGGCCCAGAAAGCCATCAATCTGGCACCAGATTTTGTTCCTGCAGCAGTCCGGACTGCCCGCCTCCTTGAAGGTGCTGGTAAACGACGTAAGGCAGCCGCTATCTTAGAAGAATCTTGGGTTTCCAACCCTCATCCCCACCTTGCCGAAGTTATGAACGATCTTGCGCCAGGAGCAGGACCCCAAGAAAAAATGAGAACCTTGGAGAATTTGGCAAAATACAATAAGGATCACGAAGAAAGCCACATAGCAATTGCTAAATCAGCCCTTGCTGCCTCAATGTGGCAGGAAGCCAGGGAACATCTAGAAGCAGTTTCAGGGACAAACCCTTCCGCTCGAATTTGCCGCTATATGGCAGAGTTAGTAGAAGCAGAAAATGGAGACGTTGAAGGATCCAGAGAGTGGCTTCGCCGAGCTTCTATGTCAGAACCTGACCGAGCCTGGGTTTGTGACGATTGTGGCAACACCGTAGCCGAATGGGAGCCAGTATGCGGACAATGTGAAAAATTTGATGGTCTACTTTGGAAAGCTCCGGCTCGAGTTACACGTATCGACAATCATGAACGTGGTGACGACAACACTCAGACCCTTGAATCTGTCTCACACAGGGTCACCAGCAACAAAACTTTTGTCTCTAATAATTAGATCCTTGTCGGGTAGTTCTTATTACATCCAATCATCATTCTGGTTTTGACCGTTCCCTCGGTGAGGCTTTAGACCTACACAATAACGGGCAAATAGATGAGGCTATTTTACGCTATCGAAATTTATTAGAAACGACACCTGATAATCCTGATCTTTGGAACCTACTTGGTGTGGCAGCCCATCAAAAAAGTAATAATGCTCTAGCCGAGAATTTGATCAGTACGGCAATATCTGTAAATGAAAACATCGCGCACTTTCATAATAATTTAGGAATGGTGTATAGGGGTTTAAATCGGGATGAAGACGCTGATCAGGCTTTTCGCCGCGCCATTAAACTTGACCCTAAACACTCCAACGCCCTCAGCAATCTTGCGGCTCTTTTGAGGCAAACCGGAGAATTCGCCGCAGCTCTTGATTACGCGCGCCAAGCGGTGAACGCGAACCCAGAAAGCGCAGAAGCGCTCGTTAATTTAGGCAACGCCGAGAAGGACTGCGGTTATTCGGAAAGTGCCGTCGCAACTTATCGCCGCGCTATTTCCGCTCAACACGACTTTGCTCTAGCCCATTGGAATTTAGCCCTATCCTTGCTGAGCCTAGGAGATATGGCCGAGGGTTTTGAAGAAATGGCTTGGCGCTGGAAATGGAATGATTTTCCTGGTATCCACAGAAATCTTCCCCAACCAAACTGGAATGGGGAGGATCTCAAAGGAAAGAAAGTGTTTCTTCACCCTGAACAGGGTTTAGGCGACACCATTCACTTCATGCGTTACGCACCTATAGTAAAACAACTCGCAGATTACGTTTATTTGGAGTTACCAGAGGCAATTGTTCCTTTAGCTCAAAAACAAGTTTTGGCTGACGAAATTATCAATCAAGGAAACACGCTTCCCGATTTTGATTTTCATGCACCCTTCCTGGATCTCCCTAGGATCCTTGGAACCACACGGGAGACTATACCAGCGGACGGACCATATTTACTGGTAGATCCAAAACTACGACAGAAATGGCGTAACTGGAAACAACAGTATTCCGGAACAAAAATCGGTCTCAACTGGAACGGAAACCCAGCTAACCCCGCAGAGAGATTTAGAAAAGTTCCACCGGAAGACCTTACACCCCTCTCAGATTTAGCCGGAATAAACTGGTTTAACCTTCAAAAAGATGAAGGTACCAACGTGTCGAGCGACCTCTCTGATAAATTTAATCTGATAGATACCGGACCCTCACCATTGCAAGAAACGGCTGCCCTTATTATGGAACTAGATCTGGTCATCACGACAGACACCGCGGTCGCTCACCTGACCGGCGCATTGGGCAAACCAGTTTGGGTTCTATTACACCATGCCCCAGATTGGCGTTGGTTAACATCTGGTAACACCAACCTATGGTACCCCACCGCCCAACTTTTTCGCCAATCAACCCCCGGTGATTGGCAGGAAGTTATTGAAAATGTCATCCAAGAGTTAAAAGTATTGTGTAATAATTAGTTGTATCTGAACGATTTAGACTTTGTGATGGTTGTTGATGTATCTGGATCTTCAGTTTAGTTATATCCTAGTGCCGCTTTAGCTCAGCTGGTAGAGCATCGCATTCGTAATTGTAAATTGCGTCCCCATTGGGAAACCAATGGGTGAAAACTCATCAAAGTCGGGGAAACCTGTGAAATGGCAATCCCGAGCCAATCCCGAAAGGGAAGGTGTAGAGACTTTACGGTGAGCGTCTAACCCAACTTTGGTTGGTATGATGAAGAGAAAGTCCAGCGCACGAACACCCACACTATAATGTGGGTGGCAACGAAAGTTGTAGTGTGATGAATGCGGGGGTCGGGTGTTCAAATCACCCAAGCGGCACCACTCTTTTGGGATAATATAATGAATATTGCCTCCCAAACACCAAAAAATCTTCCCGTGTTTGGGAGTTATTTATTATAAGCCACTTAAATTAAATTTAAGGGGAACCATGGTTACCCTAAATATGAAATAAAAAGAATTTCCTAGCATCTGTCATGTCACCTATTTTACATGCTTCTTAAAGAAAACCAGGGCCCTTTTAAAATCGTCTTCAGTTACCGTTTTGTTTGGGCCATTAAATTAGTTAGCGCACACTCCTCCTAATTTTTTAGCAAACGACCAAATTTTTCTGGATCCTTGGCGACTAGGAATTTAGGAAAATATGGAAAACAATCCCAAGCATAACCTGCACCCTCGTAAACATGTCTTTCAATTTTGGCCGTGTCATCAATATGGGGGGCCTCCCCGGCCTATCGGTAACGGGTATATGTCCGCTCTTACCCCGGAAACGGCCATTACTGCTGTTTAGTCTGTACGGCGGATTGCGAGGAGCGGGTTGCCTATAAACTCTCTCGCCCACTGGTCAAGACCGGGTAGAGTGGGCATGGTATGAACCATACCTACAACAACAAAACTAAAGGTTAGAAAAGCGATGGCCCAGTCGATTGCCGGCAACCGAACGGGATTAGATGGCTCACTCATTGGCCTTTGCTCTTTCTGATAGTTCCTTGCCTTGTGCTAAGCTTTCCGTTGAATAGAAAAGCGGTGAACACAGCATCAAAATGCCCACAAAAATAAACACAATTTTAAAAATTCCAGTTTGCATTTCAAAGCTTCCAATTTAACTCGTTGTTATAATATTTTAGTCAGCCGGTATTTGTTTATAGCCCCCCTCAAAGGCAAAAAATTTTTCTTCTTCTTCCAAATAAAACTTCTCAGCACCTGCCTTGTTTAACGCTGTTAGCATTTTCGGGTTTGTTCCATTCTCAGAAACAATTCTACTTGAAAACTTTTTTGGACCCAGTTTATCCAGTAGTTGGAACGGGCCTTCACTCCACGCGTATCCCCATCTCATAGCTCGGTCAACATTGACCACATCATTAGAAATTTCCGGTATCAGGTCTGCGGCATAAATGAGTGTCCCACCAACAATTTGCCACAGCAGTTTTCCTTGATTGTCATCTTCGAACATAGCGTCAAGGGTTACAGGGGCGCCGCTTGATTCTGATTTAATTGTTTCACGCCATTTTCCGGTTATTACGTCAAAGGTCTCACTCTTCCGGGAACCGTCATCCAGCTTTTGAACCCTATAAAAGCCGCCGCCAGCTTTTCTTCCAATCTGTCCACGGTCAATCATGCTACGAACTGAACCAGGAAGATTTACAAATTTCAACCCGAGGTCTTCTGAAGGCAGGTTATCAGAAAGATTTTTGCTTACGAGATCCATTACATCAAGACCCACTAAATCGACTAACCCAAAGAGGCCTGTCGGAGGTAGCCCCATAGATTGAGAAATCATGGCATCTACTTCTTCGACGTTAAAACCTTCATTGAGAGCCTCGATACCGTAATGAAGGCCAGCTAGTATCCAATAACAACCAATCCTGTTCCCGATAAAATTGACGGTATCTTTTGCATCTACCACGCCTTTACCGAGAACATTACTACAAAAATCACGTAAATCTTGGGTTACGTCTGGGGTCGTTTGTTGTCCTGGAACCAACTCAAGAAGCCGCATAACTTTTACGGGATTGAAGAAATGAGTAACGGCAACATCTTTCAGTAAACGGTTAGGCATCCCTTCAGTAATATCACTTAATGTGATGCCCGATGTATTCGTAGAGACAATAGAACCATCCCGCCGAAGCGGTTCAACACGCTTAAATAAATCACGCTTGATTTCTAAGTCTTCAACAACCGCCTCGCATATCCAGTCGTAATTTTCGATTTTTTCAAGATCGTTATCGAACGTTCCTATGGTGATGTTTTTAGCCTTTTCCGGATCGTCTAAACTTGGTGGTCTTCCATTTATAATCCGATCTAGCGCTTGTTCAGCAGTCGCTTCATTAATTTCCAACAGAAGAACATTTTTGCCTTTCTGAGCGCAAAGCGCGGCGATCCCAGCGCCCATGGTACCGCCACCTAATACGGCAACAGAATTGATCTTTCGTGCCATTTTCTTAGTCCTTGGTTGATCTAGAGTTAAACTTGGGTAAATTGCGAGAAGCCTTTTGTAAAGAGTTAAGGGGGTGGCCATGATTAAACCTGAATTTTTAAAATTTGATACTCTCAGTCTCCATGCCGGGCATCAACCAGATCCCGTTACACATTCTCGAGCGGTTCCTATCTACCAAACCACATCATATTTGTTTGAAGATACCGATCACGCTGCAGCTCTCTACAACCTGGAGCGGCCAGGTCATGTCTACTCCCGGCTTTCTAACCCCACCGTCGCGGTGCTTGAGGAAAGGGTGGCGGCATTAGAAGGAGGTGTAGGTGGAGTAGCTACAGCAAGCGGCATGGCTGCACTATTTCTTGCGGTCGCAACCTTGATGGATTCAGGGGGGCATATTGTCTCGTCTGGATCGCTTTATGGTGGTTCTCACAACCTTTTTAGCTACACACTTCCACGATTTGGAATTACCACCACATTTGCCAATCCCCGAGATCCCGATGCCTTTAAAAAGGCTATTAAACCAGAAACTAAACTAATTTTTAGTGAAACATTAGGAAACCCGGGCATCGAGGTTATGGATTTGGAAGCAATCTCTTTGATAGCCCATGATGCGGGGTTACCATTGATGATAGATTCTACTTTCACAACGCCCTATCTCTGCAAACCGTTTGAACATGGCGTTGACATTGTAATGCATTCTCTGACAAAATTTTTAGGGGGGCATGGAATTGCCATTGGTGGAATTTTAGTGGATTCAGGAAAGTTTGACTGGGTAGGTTCCGGCAAATTTTCCACCCTCACAGAACCTTATGAAGGTTACCATGGTCTCAACTTCTCCGATGAATTTGGGACCCAAGCCTTTCTCATGCGCGCCCGGGCTGAAGGAATGAAAGATTTTGGCGCATGCCTCAGCCCGGGCAATGCCTTTTACATCCTCCAGGGTATTGAAACTCTGCCATTACGCATGCAAAAACACGTGGCTAATGCTCAAACAGTCGCTGAGTTTCTTGAACTCTCGGAGGCAGTAGAGTGGGTCAACTACCCTGGGCTAAAATCTCATCCAGATTATGATCTAGCAAAGAACTTGCTCCCAAAGGGGGCAGGGGGCATTTTGAGTTTTGGTTTGAAAGGGGGGCGAGCCGCCGGACGAAAGTTTATCGAGACCGTGGAATTAGCATCACACCTAGCTAACGTCGGTGATGCAAAAACACTGGTGATACATCCGGCTTCTACCACCCACCAACAGATGAATGCAGAAGCCCTAGAAGCAGCGGGAATAGGTGAAGGGATGATCCGTCTTTCGGTGGGGCTAGAAGATATTAGTGACATCACCGCTGACCTTAAGCGAGCGCTAAAAGCTTCAGCAAAGGCTTAAAAGAGATGGATATAATAATCAAAGGAAAAAAAACACATGCCACAACAGGAGGGCGAAAGGGAAAAGATGATGAACCTGCGGTTATATTCATTCATGGTGCAGGAATGGATCGAACGGCATGGCAGTTACAAAGCAGAAATGTTGCCCACAATGGCTGCCGAGTATTTGCTGTGGACCTACCTGGTCATGGCCGCTCAGAAGGCCCCCCACTCAAAAGCATAGCCGAAATGGCCGATTGGGTAGCACTTTTTATGGATGCCTCAGAGACTGAATCTGCCATAATAGTTGGCCACTCAATGGGGGCGCTGATAGGGCTTGAAGTTGCAGCACGACATCCTTTGAAAGTGAATAAACTGGTTCTTATCGGTGTTGCAGAAAAGATGCCTGTTCATCCGGACCTTTTAGCTGCTGCTAAAGCCAACCAACCGCTTGGCCCCGAACTTGTTGTATTTTGGGGTTTAGGAAACAATTCACAGATTGGAGGACACCGTCAACCCGGTCTATGGGTGCAAGGTGCGAGCATAACATTACTGATGCTATCCAAATCCGGGGTTCTGGGAAATGATCTTGCCGCCAGTAATTCTTACCAGGACGGTTTGAAGGCCGCTGAAAAAATCTCGTGTCCCGTAAAAGTCATTCTCAGTGAGAACGACAAGATGACGCCTCTAAAAAGTGGGGTTAAACTGGGGCAGGCGGTCGCCAATGTAGACGTCGATATAATCCCTAATTGCGGGCATATGATAATGCTTGAGCGTTCGGAAGAGGTTTACAAATCTATGAGAGGATTCGTGTTTTAAATAAAGAGCCAAGTTGGAAGCAAAGCCGGATGCCAAAAGAGATGCATGATCTGGTCATAAAAACCGACTAAGATCACATAGCCACCAACTGCGTGTCCTGCCGCAGCGCGCCAATTATAGTTTCCCCAACGGATAAGATAAAGAGCGATGAAAAGCGGAAGAGCAACCTTTTGGCCTACGACCAACATAACGAGAAGCATGTCTACCAAGTAGGCAAAAAAAGCGGATACCCGCTTCAGAAGCACTTTTTCCGCGGTATGCGTTCAGGCGACGAGAAGGGACCCGTATTCTTTTGGGGTAGCAATATATCCTTGGCCATCTTTGAACATGGCGATAAACACGAGGCAAGCACCGGGAATGGCCGCAGTGACTGGAAATTCTTTGACCGAAGACAGCCACCAGCACATGAGCCAACTCAACGCCGCCATGCAACTTTTATGTAAATAAATTTATTGGGGAACAACAATAAAAAAGGAGAGCGGTTAAACCGCTCCCCTTTTTATAACTAATTGTAAATAATTAATTATTCACGGTTACCAAGCAAATTAAGTAGTAAAATAAAGATCATTACAAAAGAGCCATAGAGCTGCAAAGCACCCATTATAGCCTTCCTTGTAGTAGTGTCTCTACCATCCCCTTCATAATACATGTGCTTGATTTGCTGAGTCTCATAAGCAGTCAGGCCGGAGAAAATGAGCACTCCAATGGCTGAATAAGTCATCTGTAGCACCGGCGATTGCAGGAAAATATTAACTACAATGGCTATCAACAGGCCCCAGGTACCCATTACCATAAAGGCTCCCATGCCGCTTAAACTTTTCTTCGTCACATAGCCGAAACAGCTCAGGCCGGCGAAAGCCGCCGCCGTAATGAAAAAGACACGCACGATGCTAGTGCTGGTGTAAACGAGAAAATACGGTGCCATCAGAGCGCCAAACATGCCGGCATAAACCCAGAAGGCACTTTGAGCCGCTATAATGCTCTTCGACATGATTATTCGGCGCGCCATGAAGCCCAAGCCGAGAATACCAAGGAAAAATACCCACTTGAGCGGACCCCCAAAAATAGCTTGCATGAGTTGGGGACTGTTCGACACAAAAGCTGAAACAATTCCTGTCAGTGCCACACCCGAAGCCATATAATTGTATACGCGAAGCATGTATTCTCTCAAACCTACATCGACATCCGCAACGCCGGCTTGTGCCTGGGTCATAAACCTCGAATCGTCAGACATATTCATTCACTCCAATTAACCCAAAAAACTATGTCAAAAGCCATTAAACCTTCATGACTTGTTGTACTTACCTATATGGCATTTATGTGGTTTATATCAAGTAAAACGGTCAAAGGCACCTATCCCCTAATTATTACTATGGTTTTTACTCATTCCTGAGTAATGGAGATGCCTTTTGGCCCATAGCCCGCCAGGTGCCATAAAACCCAGCTACCAACGTAACAAATATACACAAAAGGATAGTTCCCAGAACAGGTAAAATCTCAAAATACCATGGTATCCCCATCAATAAACTCGCCACCCCCCAGGCGGCAACCGTCCCGATTACCGCAGCGGTCAGGCCTGTAGCAGCGCCTAATATGCAGTATTCCAACAAAAAAGCCTGCAAAACCACTGTTCGAGTAGCCCCAAGAACTTTTAACACGACTGCATCATAAATTCTTCGCTTGCGTCCCGCTGAGATGGCTCCAGCCAAAACCAACAACCCGCTGAGAATGGTAACGATAGAGATACCCCGCACCGCGTCACCTATTCCGGCCAATATATTGGCTGCAGATTTCAGAGCCTCGCGAACACGGATTATAGAGACATTCTTGAAATTATCGCCTACTGTTCTTTCAATCTTGGCTTCTAATCGTTCTGGTAATTGGATCGCGGCAAGGTAACTGTGAGGAGCTCTTTCCAACGTACCGGGCGCAAAAATGATGGCAAAATCAAATCTCAACGAGCGCCAATCAATTTCCCGCAAACTGGTAATTTTAGCCTCGATTTCCTTACCGAGAATATTGAGCGTTAGAGTATCCCCAATATCAACACCAAAGCCCTTAGCTAGGTTTGCATCCAAGGAAATCAGGGGTTTTCCAGTATAATCTGGGGGCCACCACTTACCCGCGACAATTTTTGTCCCCTCCGAAGGAGTTGCCGTATACGTCAGAGCCCTATCACCTCGAACTGCCCACTTAGCCCCTGTAGCAATTTTAACCTCCCCTACCGTTTTACCGGCAATTTTGACGATACGCCCCCTAAGGCTCGGTACCCTTCGGTGTTTGGTAACCCCTTTGAATTCACCCACGACTTTGTCGAAAGAAGCCACCTGATTAGGTTGAATATCGATAAAAAAGAAGGCTGGTGCCATATCTGGCAACTGATCATCAACTTGGCGGGTTAAGTTACTCTCTATCAAGGCGATCGCCACCAATACGGCGAGCCCAAGCCCGAGGGAAAGTACTACACTGTTTGTAGAGGCTCCGGGTCTGTGAAGATTATTTAATGCCAGGCTTAGTTTTGTGGACCTTTGTTTTTTTAAACGTTTAGCACCCCACTTCAAAAACATCGCACAAAGGCTTAATAACAACAGCGACCCAACCGCACCAATCACAAACCACATGGAAAATCGCCTATCAACTGAAAATAAAATTGTCATTGCCGATAAAGCGACGCCTCCAAAGATGGTGTATAAAATATAAACTTTTTCTGGTTTTACGTTGCTTGGCGCAACCTTGTCTCTAAATAAGCTCGCAGCCGGTATAGCGCGAGCCCGGGCGATAGGCCAAATTGCGAATGTGAATGTTATCAGTATTCCGAAAAGTGCCGCCATCAATAATTGTAACGGGAAAAAATCGATAAGAATTTTTACGGGCAACATGTCATTGAAAACCCACGCCCCAACCGCAGGTAATAGCGCCCCAGCACACGTCCCTATCACAATCCCTATACCCGCCAAAATGAACAACTGCATAAAGTAAGTAAAGAAAATGAGGTTGCCTGAAGCACCCAGACACTTAGAGATAGCGATGGCACCAACTTTGCCTTCAAGGTAACTCCCAACTGCGTTGCTTACGCCAATGCCACCGACGAGGAGTGTCGTCAGCCCCACAAATGTGAGGAAAAGCGTAATGTAATCGATGAAGCGTTTTAACCCGGGTGTAGCCTGCTCAAGGGAGCGAATACGCCAACCGGCCGAAGGGAATTCTAGCTTGAGCCCCTCAATCCAATCACCAATCCGTCCAGTATCACGTAATAACACGCGATAGTGAAACCTGATTTGGCTCCCAGGCTGGATCAACCCTGTCTCTGGCAACGAGGCAGATGAAACCATAATTCTCGGTCCCAGGCTCCAGAGATTGGCAATCCTGTCTGGTTCTTTCAATATAATTCCGGTGATAGCAAACTCCGCCTCACCAACTCTCAGGTGGTCTCCTAATTCTAGGCCAAGCTTTGGGAAAACGCCCGTCTCTACTATAGCCCCCCAAACACCACCTTGCCTGGAAAGTGCCTTTTTGAGTGATTTGTCGCCACCAATCTCAATTTTCCCAACCAAAGGATACAGTTCATCAACGCCCTTTAACTCAACTAGTGTGCGTTTTTTTTTTGCGACTGAATGAGCCATTGCTCGCATTTCAACAACTTCTGAAAGAATGCCGCTTTTAGCCAGGTAGATTTTTTGTTTAGAGGTAGCCGGCATATGAGTAAGACGTAGGGCTACATCGCCGCCAAGAAGGCGTCTTGCATCTTTTTCCAGCCCTCCTTTAATTGCCTCACTGAGGCTACCAACCCCCCCTATTGCTGCAACACCTAAAGCCAGGCAGGCAATAAAAATCCGAAACCCCTTTAAACCGGCTCGCATCTCTCTTAGCGCCAGTTTAAATGCAAGTTTAAAACGGTAACTCATCTCCATTAACCCCTAGGTCCTTCGCCAAGGTGTTCATCGACGATCCGCCCATCTGCCAATGTCACCACCCTGTCACAGCGGGTCGCCAATGTCTGATCATGACTAATGAGCAACATAGTCGTGCCAACTCGCTCGTGCAGGTCGAAAAGAAGATCAACAATGATTTTACCCGTTTCACCGTCTAAATTTCCGGTTGGTTCATCCGCCAGAAGAATTTTAGGGCTTGAGATAAACGCCCGGGCAACCGCTACCCGTTGCTGCTCTCCTCCCGAAAGTTGACTTGGATAATGCAACAAGCGATCACCGAGACCGACGGAAAACAGCTGCTCCTTTGCACGATCAAAAGCATTGTTACGCGTATCCGGGTTCTCAGCCAATTCCAGTGGGATCGCGACATTTTCTAATGCTGTCATGGTCGGAAAAAGATGAAAATCCTGAAAGACAATCCCGATATTATCACGTCGAAACAACGCTAACGCATCTTCGGTTAAATGAGCCAAGTCTATACCAGCCGTTTTTACTGTTCCAAATGAAGCGCGTTCAAGCCCGGCAATTACCATCATCATTGTAGATTTGCCACCCCCGGAAGGGCCTACTATGCCAACTGCCTCTCCCACTGTTACTGATAAGTCAACACCACGTAAGATATTGACGTCACCTGCTTCACTTGTCAGCGTAAGGTGAACACCCTCGAGGCTCATTGCAGAGAGATCGTCAGAAAGATTTGTTATCATGGGATACAACCTAGAATGATGATTTACTAATAGATCCAGAACAAAAAGAAAATATGAAAATTGTATTAAACAAATACTATCGTAAAAAGACAGCCACAATTGTCTGGCTCTTGGTGGCTATACTTGTACAGATTTTTGTGTTTACCGGAGATACGGTTTATTCGGCGAACCGGATCAAAGTTGTGGTACTTGGGGATAGTCTTACTGCAGGATACGGGTTGAAAAAACAAGACGCCTTCCCCTTCAAGTTGGCGGCAGCCCTCAAGTCAAGCGGCCGCTCAGTCCAGGTTATAAATGCAGGTGTTTCAGGTGACACCTCTGCCGGCGGCCGGTCCCGTCTTTCATGGGCGCTAACGGACAACCCTCAATTGGTTATTATAGAATTGGGGGCAAATGATGGCCTACGCGGTTTGGATCCATCGGAAACAAAAGCAAACTTAAATGCCGTTTTAAATGATTTGAAAAAACGAAAGATTAAGGTCCTTTTAACCGGGATGTTGGCGCCCCCCAACCTCGGCAAAGAATATAGCCGGGAGTTTGGTCAAATTTTTCCTGAACTTGCAAAAACCCACGCCGTCGCTTTCTATAAGTTTTTTCTGGAAGGCGTCGCCAACTACTCCCATCTTAATCAGACGGATGGCATTCACCCCAACCCAGCGGGCGTAGTTGAGATTGTCCGCCGCATCCTGCCAATAGTTAAATCCCTGATCGATACTATTGATCATAGAGAAAGTAACCATAATTAATGTTTAAATCAGCTCACGCAAAAAACCCAAATTGGGAAACCGCCGTTCAGTCCTGTGTGAAACAGATTTCCGGGGGCAAGCCCGACAATTTCGGGTTTCTGTATATTACCGAACCACTTTCTAGTCATCTTGAACAGGTCCTCGATGCATTTCGCCAATTAACTGGTGTTGAGCATTGGGTGGGTAGTGTTGGAATGGGAATTTGCACAAACAACCAATCAAATGGGGGCGAATACTTCGACGAACCCGCCATTGCTATAATGACGGCGCAATTACCAAATGACAGTTTTGCGTTATTTTCAGACACCATAACAAATGGCAGCAACGGAAAGGTAGTCGAAATTGTAGCAAACAATTTCCCCGAGGGGTTGCCTTTTATCCTAGCTCACGCCGATTCTGCTAATCCTCAAATTCTCAATCTAGTTCAAGGCTTGACCGATACCAGAGATGCATTTGTCGTCGGTGGTCTTACGTCTAGTCAGAAGAACGCCCATCATGTATCCGGCTCTGTTACAGGTGGCGGCATTTCCGGTGTTGTATTTTCACCACATATTAAGATTGTAACTTCACTCAGCCAAGGCTGTCTACCCATTGGAAAGCCTCATCGCATTGACAAGTGCAATGGAAATTTAATCACTACATTAGATGGGCGTCGAGCCCTTGATGTATTGCTTGAGGAGGCGGGCATCACGTCGTCAGGGGACGCCCAAAATATGGCTGACCACATTCACGCCGCTCTTCCAATAACAGGATCCGATACAGGTGACTACTTGGTTCGTAATCTTATGGGCGTTGACGAAGGCCAAGGGATTGTCGCAATCGGGGCACCGGTAAATGACGGAGATCTAGTGATGTTTGTGCGCCGCGATGCGGACGCCGCGCGCCATGATTTGCAGAATTCTATCTCGAGCCTGAAGAAAAGGGCAGGTAACAATATTAAGGGCGGAATTTATATCTCTTGTATTGCACGGGGGCCTAACATGTTTGAAAACCAAAACGCTGAAATAAACCTAATTCGAGACATCATCGGCGACATTCCAATAGTTGGTATGTTCGCCAATGGAGAAATTTCGAATAGCCGCCTCTACACTTATACGAGCGTCCTAAACCTATTTATATAATTAACTACTCTAGAATAGTTGACGGTCTTTATTATGTTGCGATTATTTGTGGCGCTTTCACTTCCAAACCCGGTAAAAACTCAGATTGCGCCAATGAAATCTGGCCTACCAGGAGCTCGCTGGATTGATCAAGAAAACCTCCACCTCACCATCCGATTTATTGGCGAGGTAGAAGATACCTATGCCGAAGACATTCACTATTCTTTATCCACATTGAGATTTGAAACCTTCCCAATTCGTCTTAAAGGCATCGACACTTTCCGCTCGCTAAATGTGGTGCGGTCTGTCTGGGCGGGTATTGAACCTTCCACGCAACTCAAAGCCTTACAAAAAAAATAGACGCGAACCTAGTAAGCATCGGCGTGGCCCCAGAAACACGTAGGTTCACTCCTCACGTGACACTCGCCCGATTAAAAAGAGCCCCCCTAGTAAAAGTTTTCCCATACTTGGAGGCAAATGCTGGGTTTCAAACGCAGCGATTTGAGGTCTTCCAAGTGCTTTTATTTCGAAGTCACCTAGGTTCCCGGAGAGCTGGCTATGAAGCGCTAGCCGCTTATCCAGAGAACATTTGAACAAACCTTAATGCCTTTCACATTTAAAAAAAAGAGGGGCTTTTCTAACGATAGCCGTTTAAAGATTGCCTAAAAACCAAACCGTGTAAGTATTGCCTCTACCCTCGCTGAATAGGAGCCTCCGAACAAATTTGAATGTACCAGAAGTGGGTAGAGATTGTAGATGTCCCGCCGTTCTTCAAAAAAACCGGGCAAGAGTGGTCGGTGTTCAGCATAGCGGTTAAAAAACCGCGAACCAAAAGTGTCAAACAATGTCGAAAAGGCAAGTTCAATCTCTGGGTCCGCGTAGTAGATAGCTGGATCCACAAACCCGGCAATACGTCCGTCTTTGCACAAGATATTGCCTCCCCACATGTCCCCGTGAATGAGGGAAGCTTGAACTGGGGTCAACAGCCAGCGATCCAATTTGGCACAAAGAGCTTCAATGCGAGATAGAGATGATGGTTTTAAGGAACCTGATTTTACCGCCTCTTCAGCCATGTAAATAAGCCGCTGATCCCTGAAAAACTCCACCCAATCTTTGGTCCAGGGATTGGGCTGTCGTAGAGAACCAATTACTGTGTCCTTTTCAAACCCAAAACGGTCAACAACAATATTATGGAGAGACGCCAGCAGATCAGCTGCATGTTCCTGTGCAGCAGGAGTAAGTGGGCTGCCGGCTTTTATATACGCCATGATTAATAAATCATCGTTGGCGCACAAAACCTCTGGAACAGGAAGATCAGAATGGGATGCAAGATATTGGAGCATATACCCCTCCAGGTCCAATCCGGCCCCAGATGCGCTGGTCTTTAACACGAGTTTCTCGCCGTCTTCAAAATCCATCCGACAAACATCCGCTATACAACCACCCGTGAGCGGCGTCAATTGGATCGGGCTTCGACCAATCAGCCTTTTCACCCGTTCTTCTTCAGGAAATTTCATGCCTTACAGGTCATAGGAACGTATGTGAGACAGAAGACCGTTGGACGCAACCTCCACCAGATCAAGCACCACCTCAAAACCTCCCCCACCACCATGATAGGGATCAGGCACTTCCCGCCATTTGAGTGAGGGGGCATAATCTAAAAACAACGAGATGCTCGACACGAGATCGGACGGACACAATTCACTTAAAATTCTCAGGTTGGCTGCATCCATGGCAAGCACATAGTCAAAATTTTTGAAGTCGTCGATACTAACCTGTCGTGCCCGTTGAGCACTGAGGTCAACCCCTCTTTTTCTTGCTGCTTCCTGTGACCGCCTATCAGGCGCCTGATCGACGTGCCACGCTCCCGTGCCCGCGGAATCAACAAAAATTTTATCGCCAACACCGGCATCAATCACCAATTTTTTGAACACGCCTTCTGCTGTTGGCGAACGGCAAATATTTCCGGTGCATACAAAAAGAACCTTGACCAAATCAGTCTCCCATTTACTTTTCATACCATGACTGGCCAATCAGAACAAAGCATCGTCGTCTTGACAGGTGCGGGTATTTCAAAGGAATCCGGTCTTGATACTTTTCGCGATGCAGATGGTATTTGGTCCAAGGTAAGCATTGAAGATGTCGCGACGCCGGAAGCCTTCCAGCGAAATCCGCAGCGTGTACAGGAATTCTACAACTCCCGTCGAATGCAGCTTGTTAATAGTAACGTGACACCTAACGCGGCTCATATAGCTTTGGCAAAACTCGAACGTGAATGGCACGGAATAGTAACAATTGTTACCCAAAACATCGATAACCTACATGAACTTGGCGGATCGGAAAATATAATACACATGCACGGAGAATTGTTAAAAGCACGTTGCGCCACCTGCCAAATAACACATTCGTGGCAAAAAAAGCTAAGCATTAAAACGACCTGCCCTAGCTGCAGCGAAAGGAACACGCTGCGCCCACATGTAGTCTGGTTCGGAGAGATACCACTTGAAATGGATAAAATTCACCGAAGGGTCGATGAATGTACCCTTTTTATCTCCATTGGGACGTCGGGTAATGTTTATCCTGCGGCAGGATTTGTTCAGCAAGCAATTTCAGCGGGTGCGCGGGCCGTTGAACTCAACTTGGAACCCTCGGAGGGTGCAACATTTTTTTCTGAAACCCGCTATGGTGCGGCGACAGACATCGTCCCGGCGTTCATTGATGAAGTCTTAGAAAACGGCCTGTAACCGTATCGGGAAAAAACCCTAAAAAAAGGCCGGCCGCATAGGCCTACTTGGCCTACTAAACCTTGCAGCATCTTCAGAAAAGGTAAAAATGCAAGATCATTATTGAAACGTCGGTTCTCAAAGATACTGTCTGGGGTTCTCACTTAGGGTTTCTAGATTTGAAAAAACCCCCTGCCGACGCTGAGACCAATAGACTGCAAGTTACTAAACTTTACCTAGAGCTTGGAAGTTATTCCAGAGGCTTGCGCGGCCAACAATTTCATTTTACGACCGCTCTTAAAAGCCGCTGCCTCCCGATTAGCGATGTAAACACCGGACCCGAAAATTACAACGCTGCCAAGCCAAGTCCAAAGATCGGGGACCTCTCCAAAAAGAAAAAAGGCAATGATCGCAACAAAGATCAACCGAACATATTCGTATGGTAAAACTGCGGAAGCATCAGCACTAGCCATCGCCCGAGTGAAACAAAGATGCCCGCAAGTAGCCGAAGCTCCCACACCAAGCAACCAAAGCCAAACAAGACCACGGGGCATCTCCCACACCCAAATGAGTGGAATAGCAGACACCGGAGTAATGAGAAGTGACATATATAGGACCATCGTATTTGGGGGTTCAGTGCGGCTAAGAACCTTAACCAAGAGGAAGGAAATAGCCACAAACACTGCCCCAACAATCATTAATATCGCCCCTGGAGAAATAATCTCGATCCCCGGGCGAAGAATAATCAAGGTCCCTAGAAAACCAGCACCTACGGCGACCCAACGACGTAGCCTCACATCTTCGTTTAAAAACAGAGCTGCACCCATTGTCGCAAACAAGGGAGCTGTAAAACCAAGAGACGTGGCTTCCGCCAGTGGCAACATGGTAACGGCCGTAAACCAAAAAAACATGGCAACCAAGCCGTTTATAGAACGCAGGGCGTGAAGGCCCAGTCTTTGAGTCCGTAGACCCACCCAACCGATGTGCCACAACCAAGGTAACATCAAAATTAGATTAAAAAAATTCCGGAAGAAGATCACTTCTAATATATCTATATCAGCCGCCGCCAGACGGATGGTGACACCAAGAACCGCAAAACAAACACCCGCCAAAATCATCCAGACGGCGCCCCTTAGGGTACCAGTGGATGTTCGCCACCATTTTTTTAAAGATACCATAAAACCTCATTCGGAAAGCATAAAGGTGGCTACCAAGCCAACCACCAAGTTTAATTGGGGGCAGCTTATGCCGGCTGTCTCAAAAACCAAATACAGATGAATTTATATTTGTAACGTCTCTATTTTAAACCTGGCAAAACCTCGAAACGAGCGTCGGTTTTTTTGCGCGCTTCACTAACCGTAATGTCAGGCGCTAATTCCACCAAGGTCGCAACACCTTTTTTCCGATCAATATTGTAAACCCCGAGGTCGGTAATTAGCATATCTACTACCTGTGTGCCCGTTAGAGGTAGGTTACATTGTTTCAAAAATTTAGGGCTTCCATCCTTGGCATTCTGGTCCATGATAACCACAACACGTTTTACACCTGCCACCAAATCCATAGCACCGCCCATTCCCTTAACGAGTTTGCCGGGGATCATCCAGTTTGCCAGATCTCCATTTTCTGCTACCTGCATAGCACCTAAAATAGCGATATCTATATGACCTCCTCTGATCATTCCGAAGCTCGTAGCGCTGTCGAAGTAAGAACTTTGCGGCAATTCGGTAATCGTTTGCTTGCCGGCATTGATAAGATCTGGGTCTTCTTCACCTTCTATCGGAAACGGTCCCAATCCAAGCATACCGTTTTCGCTTTGCAGGGAGACGTCAATTCCATTCGGAATATAATTAGACACCAACGTTGGAATACCTATACCTAAATTAACATAAAATCCGTCTTCCAGTTCCTTTGCGGCTCGCGCCGCCATGTCATTGCGTGACCAAGACATTCTCTTCTCCTCTATACTGAAACCCGTTCACGGGTGGTAAGCTGTTCAATACGTTTCTCAAAGTTTTCTCCCTCTATAATACGCTGAACAAATATACCAGGCGTGTGGATTAAATCGGGATCCAGTTTTCCCGGCTCAACCAGTTCCTCCACTTCCGCTATTGTAACCCTGCCAGCTGTTGCCATTATGGAATTAAAGTTGCGGGCGGTTTTACGGAAAACCAGGTTACCTTCGGTATCGCCCCGATCCGCTTTGACAATCGAAAGATCCGCGACGAGGTGTGTTTCCATAACGTAATTCTCATCATCGAAAATTCGGGTTTCCTTACCTTCAGCGATGTCTGTACCGTATCCGGTCTTGGTATAGAAAGCAGGGATCCCTGCTCCTCCAGCACGAATGCGTTCAGCCAACGTCCCTTGTGGATTGAACTCCAATTCAAGGTCCCCATCCAAATACTGTTTCTCGAAGGTTTTGTTTTCGCCCACGTAGGAAGATATCATCTTCTTGATCTGGTGGGTTTCAAGAAGCAAACCCAAGCCTGCCCCGTCGATCCCTGCGTTATTAGAAATCACCGTTAAATCTTGGACGCCAGAACCTCTAAGCGCCAAGATCAGGTGTTCCGGGATCCCACAAAGGCCAAAGCCACCCGCCATGATCGTCATACCGTCTTTCAATACTCCGTCCAACGCTGTAACAGCATCAGAAAAGACTTTATCCATGGTCTTCCTCCAAAAGGCATTTTGTTCCTTAAACATGCTGGAGAGCTTGCCCAAGAACCTTATGTGATGCTACACGACCGTAGAAAAGGGATAAAGCCGTTTTGGAACCTAAATATCCAATTGCAAAAAAAAACGGAAAAGCTGGATGTTTGCCAGAAATAACTTTGAAGACTACTGTCCGAAAATTGTCTCTTTCAGACTGCCTCCAATTTAAATGACCCAGAGAACCTATCTCATCGTAATCTGCGCCAGCGTTGTTGTTTTACTCTCCATGGGGATGCGACAGAGCTTCGGGCTGCTTCAGGCACCCATAGCCCAAAGTTTCGGGATAGGTCTCTCTGCTTTCTCGCTATCTATCGCCGTTCAAAATCTTGTGTGGGGGTTATCTCAGCCGATAATTGGAGCCCTCTCCGACAAATACGGATCCGGTCGGGTAATTGCGATTGCCGCGGTCTTCCAGATACTCGGTCTCCTAATGCTGGCTAATGCGGATAGTCTCTGGGAACTTCACGTCAGCACAGGCATCATCATCGGTATTGCCGGCTCCGGAATGACGTGGGCTGTTCTCATGTCTATCGTTGCACGAAACGTCCCCGAAAACCGGAGGACATTATTTTTTGGGGTAGTGGGCGCCGCGGGAACCGGCGGCCAAATCTTAGTTGTTCCCTTTAACCAGTATACTATAAACGCATTTGGCTGGAGTGAAGCCATTTTTATCATGTCGGTCGTAATGGTGGTTATTATTCCCTTAGCCTATGTCTTAAAAGGGAAGACAGAAGACCATTCCGTCGGAAGGGAGCAAGCGGAAAGCCTCCTCCAGGTGCTGGATCGTGCGCGCAAACATTCAGGTTACCTTTATTTGATGGCGGGGTTTTATGTCTGTGGCTTCCACGTCATGTTCATCATGGCGCATTTACCCAATTATCTCTCAGTCCTGGAAATGCCCCCGTGGTTGCCGGGGACAGCCATAAGTATTATCGGTATTACAAATTTAATTGGCACATTCACGTTTGGTTGGCTCGGAGATAAATACAGCAAAAAATATTTGCTTAGTATTCTTTATTTTCTGCGATCCATCGTTATAGCCGGGTTTATCAGTTTTCCGATATCTGAATATAGTGTCATGGCTTTTTCATTTTTTATTGGGTTTTTGTGGCTAGCGACGGTACCTCTCACTAATGCTCTGGTTGGGCAACTCTTCGGTCTCAGATATTTTGCTACCTTGGCGGGGATCGTCTTCGCTAGCCATCAGTTAGGTTCTTTCACCTCTGTTTGGCTTGGTGGGTGGCTGTTTGATCAGACGGGTTCCTACGATCTGGTTTGGCAATTAGCAATTGGTCTTGGAATATTAGCGGCGCTTCTACACTTACCCATCAATGAAAAACCCTCCGAAACCGAGGTTCCTCAACCAGCACAATAATAAACGGTGAACCCGGTCCAAAAATAAGAATAAACACCGTAAGGTAGATCAAAATATTCTGATATGTTGTCGTTTATGCTGGTGGAAAAACAATTAATTCCTGGCTATTCTCGCAACCCTCTAAGTTACAATCGCCTTAGAACAGGCAAAATCATTACACGATAAAACGTGAATTGCACTACCACTAAGTAGGTTGAGAGCGCGTCAGTGTTACAGGGTTTTTTCGGTAATACTGGAGTATTTATTATCTATATTAAATTAAGCCAAGGCCGGAACAACCAAATCTCTCGGATCATCTACTGCAAAAACGTCAACATTTCCGTCACGTCCGCGAACATCGGCCGAATGCGCTGGATGATCAGAAGCATCTACGCCAGCGAGATCTGCGACGGCCTTTGAAAGAACCAAACGACACTTATATTCCTTGGATTTTGATTCAAGCCGTGCCGTGACATTTACGACATCACCTATAGCTGAAAAATTTTGCGCCGAAGGTGGTCCCATTGCACCAACAATGGCTTCCCCAGCGTGAACGCCTATACCCATGTGGAGCGGTTCTTTGAGTTCGTTTTTAAGTCTCGCATTGAGCTTTTCAAGCCTACTGATCATGGCTGCAGCACCCAGGATAGCATCCCGGCAGGCTTTTACTATATTTTCATCAATTCCGTACAGCCCCCATCAAACCATCTCCCGTGAACTGGGCGTAGTGACCGTTTGTTTCCGCAAGGGCCGCTGCCATTTCTGCAAAAAACTGATTAAGGACAAATAAAACATCATAAGGCAGCTTTTCTTCCCCAAGTTTGGTGGAGCCGCGAATATCAATAAACATGATAGCTATTTTTGTTCCCTACCTTGGATCCCTCCTACCTTGTTAGCATCCCTGGCTGTAGCTGACGGAGGCAGCAGAGGTTTAATAGAGAGATCTTTGTGCGGCCTCGTTTGACAGGCAAGTCTCACTTCAGTTTCAGCCCTTATTCGCGTTAGCGCCTTCTGCTCCACTTCTCCAGGGGAATGTAATTCTTTGATAGCCTCACCTACATGCACCCGACACGTCGTACAGCGACCGCGACCACCGCAGACTGACGCGTGAGGAATTCCAGCGACGCGAAGTGTTTCGAGGATAGTTTGCCCCTCAGGGGCGGTTAAAGTGCGGCCATCGAGAATTGACAGCCGATAGACACCATGGCGGTTACGGTAAAGGCGACGAATAAACCGCGCGACAAAGACCGACACAATCAAAACCCCAAATATAGCGTATAAATTGTTCTCAAGGGCATACAAATTTGCCACCAGTTCTGGTTCAGCTTTAATGAAGGGGCCAAAGACGCGCTCTTGTATTTCGGATGATCGTGCATGACTTCTATCTAGTTCACGAGCAATTCAAACAAAACCCAAGAGAGCAATTACCGGCAAAACAACCGCGCACCCGAGGAGAAAGGGAGACCAACGAGAATACCAGTTCCTGAGCCGAAGCCAGTAGTGCAAACCCATACACATATGGCCCAAACGATAACAAGCATAATGCTTTGCTGAAGTCAA
>Ga0209089_10000989_pt1 | contig 25967 bp, 21 predicted proteins | sample ArcticOcean_MG_C_FD_187431 | JGI IMG/M metagenome (GOLD analysis project Ga0209089, IMG submission 187431) | Marine microbial communities from western Arctic Ocean - ArcticOcean_MG_CB2_150 (SPAdes) (version 2) | ecosystem: Environmental > Aquatic > Marine > Oceanic | place: Arctic Ocean: Canada... | reverse complement strand
CTGACAACTACTAATACAAATCCAAGGAAATATCTATTCTGCATGAAACCCCTATTAAACATAAAGATTGACATTAATTATTTGCGCATTGTGTTCTTAAAATATATATCTGTCAATCATTTTTTTATATGCCAAGTTGAAACATTCAACCTACTTATATTATTTGTTCAAAAAAATAAGTAGATTCAAATCATAGTAGCAGTTAAAATTCAACTTTAGCCCTATGGATCAAATAAAAATCATGGAAAACTTGAGAGGTATTTTATTCATGATTCTTGCTATGGCTGGGTTTGCATTTGAAGATTTATTTATCAAAATGCTATCGGCTCATTTACCAATATCAGAAGTAATAATAATTCTTGGTTTTACTGGAAGCATTGTCTTTCTAATTATTGCTCTTCTTCAGCGAGCACCAATTTTTCATAAAGATCTATTAAACAAGCATGTAATAATTCGCACAATTTGTGAGCTTCTGGGAGCGGTATTTTTTGTTACAGCAATTGCCTTAACACCACTTTCATCTGCCACAGCAATCCTACAAATAACGCCATTATTAGTAACTATTGGAGCTGTAATATTTTTTAGGGAAAAAGTAGGGTGGAGACGCTGGACTGCAGTATTTGTTGGCTTCATGGGTGTGTTGCTGATTGTGCGTCCTGGCTTTGAAGGATTTATGCCAGCATCAATCTTTGCACTGCTTGGATCTTTATTTTTAGCTGCCAGAGATCTAGCTACTCGCGCAATGCAAGTCAAGCTTGCTTCTGTTACGATTGCTTTATATGCCTTTATAGCTTTTGGAATCTCAGGTATTTTGATTATTCCATTTAACTCACCAATGATAATTCCGACATCAAACCAGATTATTTATTGTATTGGTGCGTCTACCTTTGGAGTAATTGCTTATTATTCACTTGTTATCTCTTCTCGGATTGGTGAAATGTCAGTTATATCTCCATTTCGATATTCAAGAATAGTATTTGCAATGCTCCTTGCAATCATAATTCTTGGAGAGAGGCCAGATAGCCTTACCTTGATTGGAGCAACAATTATCGTAGTATCAGGATTTTATACATTCATACGTGAAACAGTTTTAAATAAACCACAATGAGATTAAAGTTTTAGACCATGGCGCTAACTTCTTTTGCAAGAAACTAAAAACATACGCATTAAAAAAGCTTGCTATACTTAAGGAAATTGATTAACATCCGCACAAATTAACTCATGCACAGGAGTCGCTATGAATATGCCAAGAACAATACTTATACCAAATGGTGACAACATAGTTCATACATTCAGTGATAAGGAATTCCAAAACCGTCAAGAACGCCTTAGAAGTCATATGGCAAAAAATAATATTGATAGTGTAATTTTTACATCTATTCATAGTATTAATTATTACAGTGACTTCCTCTATTGTTCTTTTGGGAGGCCTTACGCGCTTGTTGTGACTCAGAATAAAGCAACAACGGTAACTGCAAATATTGATGGTGGTCAACCTTGGCGCCGAACTTTTGGTGAAAACCTGGTCTACACAGACTGGCAAAAAGATAGCTTCTTTTATGCCCTGCAGCAGCTTGTAAATAACGGCGATAAAATTGGCATAGAACATGACCATATAACCAAAGAGCGTTTAGATAAACTTCAAGCTGCATTTAATCAATCTAGCTTTATTGATATTTCAGTTGATTGCATGAAGATGCGCTCTATCAAGTCAGATGAAGAAATTGCTCATATTATTCAGGGGGCAAATGTTTGTGATATAGGTGGTGCAGCTCTAGTAGAGGCGATTAAAGAAGGTGCTCCAGAACATGAGGTAGCTCTTCATTCAACACAAGCAATGGTCAAAGAGATTGCTAAGCGCTTTCCAAACTCAGAACTAATGGATACATGGACTTGGTTTCAATCTGGCATTAATACTGATGGTGCACATAATCCTGTGACTACTAGGAAAGTTCAAAAAGGTGATATTCTTAGTCTTAATTGTTTTTCAATGATTGCTGGCTATTATGTTGCACTAGAAAGAACATTGTTTTATGATCATGTTGATGATGAATCTCTTAGATTGTGGGAAATTAATGTAAAGGTTCATGAAGAAGGTATGAAGCTTATTAAGCCTGGGGTTGCATGCAAAGACATTGCTCTTGAACTTAATAAAATTTTTGAAGAATACGGCTTACTTGAAAGCAGAACCTTCGGATATGGCCATTCATTTGGAGTCCTATCTCACTACTATGGGCGTGAAGCTGGAGTGGAGCTAAGAGAAGACATTGACACAGTTCTTCAAAAAAATATGGTTGTTTCTATGGAGCCTATGATTATGATTCCAGGAAGTCAACCAGGTGCTGGTGGTTACCGTGAGCATGACGTTATGGTATTAACTGAAGATAGCGCATATGACATTACTAAATTCCCATTTGGTCCAGAGCATAATATTATTACTTAGTAATTTTAATAAAGCTCTAAAACTCAGATAAATGGATACTATTGATTATTCTTACCTATTAAAAGAGTTGCAGATAGCAGCTCGAGAAGCTGGCAATGAGATTATGAAAATCTATGCCAATTCAATAAAGGTCGACTACAAAGAAGATGGGTCGCCCGTAACCCTTGCAGACCAAGCTGCCGAGAATGTAATTCTCAATAAACTTAAAGAAATCATCCCAGAAATTCTCATAATTTCAGAAGAAAATTCTAGCAGCCATGGCGCAAAAGCTACTGATCAGTTTTTTCTTATTGACCCACTTGATGGCACTAAAGAATTCCTGAAAAAAGATGGATTAGGTTCATTTACCGTAAATATTGGACTTATTGAAAATGGCATTCCAACATTAGGTGTTGTATATGCACCTGCACTCAATCGAATGTTTTTTGCTTCAGTTTCTACAGGCGCTTTCGAAGAATCAAATGGCTTAATTAAACCGATCACTATTCGAGCGTTACCTCAATCTGGAGCTGTTGCTGTGGCAAGTGTTTCTCATCGTGATGAGTTGACAAATACTTGGTTAAATGATCATAAAATTAAGAATACGACATCTATTGGCTCTTCATTGAAATTTTGTTTAGTTGCTTGCGGCGAAGCTGATGTATATCCTCGATTTGGACCAACTATGGAATGGGATACTGCTGCTGGGGACGCTGTATTACGATGTGCAGGTGGGTCAGTTAAGCTTCCAAATGATGAGGCGTTTAACTACGGAAAATCCAATTACAGAAATGGTTCATTTATTGCTTATGGAAGTTTCTAGATCAAAAGAAATAATAACTCTTACTAGTTAAACCGTCCTAACTTTCGTAAGAATATATCTCTACCATCATCTCATCTGCAATTAGCTCAAGCTTATCTCTGATAAGGCTTTCGTCAAGGGAGACTGGTAAATGAAGAGTAATTTGTGCTTTGAAAAGCTGCTCTCCAGACATCGATGCATCAATTATTTCGGTCTTTAACTCTTCTACATTTGCTTGCAAATCATCTGCCAGAACATGAGACAGTTTATTGATAATACCGACATGGTTTTGGCCAATAAGTTCAATGTTATAACTCTTTACATTGGTTTGTTTTAATGGTGAGGTTTCTTCGCACGCTATTTGCAGCCCTAAAGACGACGAAACCAACTCTTTACTTAATTGAGCAGCATTCTTAGATGGAACGTTAACCTTTAGAATCCCTGCAAACTTTCCTTCAAAGCTGGACATGTTGCTCTCGATCCAGTCACCATTATTGGCCACAATAATCTTTGAAAGACCATCAATAAGCCCGGGTTTATCGTCACCTAAAACACTAATCAAAAATGATGTCATAAAAATTTTATTTATAATCTTCTACACTTGGACAAGAACAAACTAAGTTCTTGTCTCCATAGACATTATCCACTCGCGAAACTGGCGGCCAGTATTTAACTCGCCTTAAACTTTCGACAGGATATGCTGCCTCTTCCCTGGAGTATGAAAAATTCCATTCTGTAGATGTTACCATTTCTAGAGTATGTGGAGAATTAATTAGTGGGTTATCTTCAGTAGAATATTCTCCAGATTCAACTTTTAGTATCTCTTTTCTAATTTGTATCATAGCATTACAAAATCGATCAAGCTCATCCAATGACTCAGACTCTGTTGGCTCAATCATCAAAGTACCAGCAACTGGAAATGACATAGTTGGGGCATGAAAACCATAATCAATTAGTCGCTTAGCCACATCGTCTACACTGATGCCAACTGTATCTTTAATAGGCCTAATATCAATAATACACTCATGAGCAATCCTACCATTTTCATCACTATAAAGTATCGGATAATGCTCTTCAAGTCTCTTTGATATGTAGTTCGCGTTTAAGATTGCATTACATGTAGATTCATAAAGGCCTTCTTTTCCAAGCATTGCAATATACATCCAACTGATAGGCAAAATACTGCCAGACCCCCAGGGAGCGCCAGAAATACTTCCCACGTCTGTATTATTTAATGGCGTAGCTGGTAAAAAATGTACTAAATGCTCTTTAACACCAATGGGTCCAACTCCTGGTCCACCACCGCCATGAGGAATGGCAAATGTTTTATGTAAATTAAGGTGTGAAACATCACCTCCAAATTCTCCCGGAGCAGAAACGCCCACCATTGCATTCATATTGGCTCCATCGATATAAACCTGGCCCCCAGCATTATGAACAATTTCACAAACCTCTTTTACATCCTTTTCAAATACTCCATGAGTAGAAGGATATGTAATCATTATTGCCGCTAAATTATTGGCATGCTCCTTAGTTTTTGATTTTAAATCTAAAAGATCAATGTTGCCATCATCTGCGCTATCAATTACGATTACCTTCATTCCTGCCATTTGTGCAGATGCTGGATTGGTGCCATGGGCAGAAGATGGAATTAAACAAATATTTCTATTTTCTTCACCTCTACTTCTATGATAAGCACGAATTGCAATTAACCCAGCGTACTCTCCCTGAGCTCCTGAATTAGGTTGAAGTGATATTGCTGAATAGCCTGTCGCCTCGCAAAGCATTTCTTCAAGCTCACTAATCATTTGCTGATAGCCTATAACCTGATTCATTGGCACTGCCGGATGAATTTGAGAAAATTCTGGCCAAGATACTGGTATTAATTCAGCTGCAGCATTAAGCTTCATAGTGCATGAACCGAGAGGAATCATTGAGCGATCAAGCGCAATATCCTTGTCACCTAAATAACGAATATAACGCATCATATTTGTTTCTGAGCGATAGGTATTAAAAACGTCATGCGTTAAGAAACTTGATTTTCTTTTCAGACTCTTATTAATTTGAGCCTTATTTTTTTCAAATATAGCTTGAGTGCTAAGGTCAGATTCTTTATTAAATATTTTCCATAAATACTCTATATCCTCAGGAGTACTAAGCTCATCAAATGAAACTGAAACGAGTGTTTTACTAAAAACATTTATGTTGTATCCATTTTTTTCTGCCTGCATAACTACAGCATCAGAGTTTTCAACCTCTACAGTTAAGGTATCAAAAAATGTTTCATTTAAAATTTGAAAACCCATCTCTTTCATACCATCAGCAAAAACACTGGAATAACGAAAAATTCGATCGGCAATATTTTTAAGGCCTTCTGGTCCATGATAAACCGCATACATACTGGCCATAATTGCCAAAAGAGCCTGGGCAGTGCAAATATTACTTGTTGCTTTCTCACGACGAATGTGTTGCTCTCTAGTTTGAAGTGCAAGTCGATAAGCAAGCCTACCTTTAGTGTCAACTGACGCGCCAATAATACGACCAGGCATTGATCTTTTATACTTATCATTGATTGACATGTAAGCGGCATGTGGCCCACCATAGCCAATTGGTACTCCAAATCGTTGTGTATTACCAACTACTATATCTGCGCCCATTTCACCAGGTGGCTTTAAAAGCGTCAAAGAAAGCAAGTCTGCACTAACTGCAACGAGTGCTTTTTTTTGATGAACTAACTCTATTAAATTTGAGAAATCACTATAACCACCATAAGTATTGGGGTATTGCAACAGCACTCCAAAACAATCGAGCTCTTCAAGCTCAGTCAAGGGGTCACCAACAACAACTTCAATATTTAATGGCTCAGCCCGTGTCTTAATTACTTCAATATTTTGTGCAAAGCAATCATTAGCTACAAAAAAAACATTGCTCTTAGATTTGCTAACTCGATGACATAAAGTCATAGCCTCTGCACATGCAGTAGCTTCATCAAGCATTGACGCATTAGCTAAATCCATTCCTGTTAAGTCTGATACCATTGTTTGAAAATTCATTAACGCCTCTAAACGGCCCTGAGATATTTCCGGCTGATAAGGAGTGTAAGCAGTGTACCAAGATGGATTTTCTTGGACATTACGCTGAATTACTGGCGGCGTAATCGAATTGTAATAGCCCTGGCCTATGAATGACTTATAACGAATATTCATTCTAGCTAGATTTCTTAATTTTTTAAGAGCTGCCAACTCTGACATTCCTTTAGCTATATTCATTGGCTTTTTACGACGAATAACGTCTGGAACAATCTCATCAATCAATTTATCTAAGTTATCAAAACCAAGATAATCAAGCATCTGATTTTTCTGCTCAGTTGATGAACCAATATGCCTAGTAGTAAAGGCATCATTATTTAATAAATCTTCAATCTTATTCGCCATTGAACCCTTTCCTTATTCTTCAATAAAATTGTTGTATGCGCTTTCGTCCATTAAATCATCTAGCTCTTCAGGGCTCGATAGTTTCACCTTGATAAACCAACCATCTCCCATAGAGTCTTCAGTGACAAGCTCTGGCTCATCTTCCAAGCGACTGTTTACTTCAATAATAGTTCCAGAAACTGGAGCGACTAAATCTGAAGCAGCCTTAACAGACTCAATTACGGAAATATTTTCTCCACGACTACACTCATCTCCAACTTCTGGCAACTCAACATACACTAGGTCGCCTAATTGCTCTTGGGCGAAGTCTGTTATCCCAATAACCACTAGATCGTCTCCATGTGATTCAATCCATTCGTGATCTTCTGAAAATTTAATACTCATTACTGCTCCTTATATTAATATTTAACCTCTGTAATAGTTCTGCTTAACAAATGGCAGATCTACAATCTCAACTTCAATTTTTTTATCCCTTACTAATGCAAAGAGTTTGGAATATGTCTCTATATAATGCATTTTTAGCCTTGCAATAGCAATTGGTCGATTTATACTTGGACCAAAACCGCCACTGGTTACTTGCCCTACATGATTGCCCAACTCATCCTCAATCAGAGCTCCATCTCGAACAGGCATTCTCCCTTCTGGCTGCAATCCAACAACCTTTGATTCAACTCCCTCATCAAGATGACTCATAATAATATCAGCACCTAGATAATTGCCCTCTCTCACTCCTCCGGTCCTTCTTGCCTTCGACAGTGCCCAGCTCAATGAGGACTCGACAGGACTATGATCGTTATCAAGCTCATGCCCATAAAGTGATAATCCAGCCTCTAAACGAAGTGAATCTCTGGCTCCCAAGCCAACCCATTCAACTTCCGTATTCGAAAGAAGGAGCTTTGCTAATTCTTCAGCATCTTTGGCTGGTACTGAAATTTCAAAACCATCCTCGCCTGTATACCCAGATCTAGTAATGAGACAGTCCATTCCATTTATCAATAGCTGCCTAGCGGTCATAAAAGTCATCTCACTGGTAGACGGTGCAATTTCAGATAAAACCTCATGTGCCTTAGGTCCTTGCAGTGCAAGCAATGCAACATCTTCAAGAAACTCTACCTTACAATCATCGCCAATAGTGCTTTGCAAATGATCGTAATCAGCATCTTTGCAAGCAGCATTTACAACTAAAAATAAATCTTTATCGCCAAGGTTTGTAACCATTAAGTCGTCCATTACGCCGCCAGATTTGTTTGTAAATAAGGCATATCGTAATTTCATTAAAGGTAAATCGATAATATCAACTGGAACTAGAGACTCAAGTGCTTTTTTTGAATTTGCTCCAACTAACCTTATTTGGCCCATATGAGAAACATCAAAAAGTCCTGCTTTTTCACGAGTATGAATGTGCTCTTTCTTTATCCCAAGAGGGTAACTTACAGGCATCTCATATCCTGCAAATGGCACCATTTTAGCTCCAGCATCTAAATGCATTTGATATAAAGGAGTGGTCAGAATTTGTTTATCTGTAGACATTAGTATTTGCCTCAAAAAACCATATTATATAAGAATAGTGTTTTTAGTTTAATTCAATTACTATTGAATTGACATAAATAAGATTAAATAATTGATTGGCATTTAAACAACATAAAAATTTACCTAGTTCCCATATTTTAATACTTAAATTCTTGCTTCAATCAATACCTATTAGCTAGGCTATATATAGGATAAGGAAGTTCTCCATTTTTGATGCGATAAACATTTTCAGAAATTGTTTTAGATGCTGAATTTGGGTTGCTTTGGCCTGCAATATGCGGAGTTATGTAAACTGAAGGGTGATTCCAAAGTGAATTATTTTCCGGTAATGGCTCTTTCTCAAATACATCTAATGCTGCTGCAGCGATATGACCATGATCGAGTAGAGATAATAAATCTACCTCATTGATAATATTACCTCTACCAATATTAATAATAAACGCGCCCTTTGGTAAAGACAGCATCTCTTTTTTTGTAACTAAGTTAGTTGTGTCTTGAGTTAATGGGAGCACATTAATTAATATGTTTGTTTTATTTAAAAAATCAGTTAATTGATCTTTACCATAGTAATAATGAATTCCATCCATAGATGGTTTTTTAGTAGCTCCCCATCCAATAACATCAAAGTCAAGATTGACCAATGAGTCACCAATACTTTTTCCAATATTACCTAACCCCATAATTCCAATTGTTCGGTCTTCAGTCTGGATCGAGCTTTTTTGGGTCCACTCAGCTCTAGATTGTTGAATTCGATAAAGGTATTGATTACTATGAAAATGAAGCACCCAATGCAAGGCATGAAGACACATTTCATGAGTTAATTTTTTATCAACTAAGCGCACTATAGGGAGGCCTTTAGGCAAATCAGGATCACTAATAATGTGATCTACGCCAGCCCCTAGAGACAAAATCGCTTTTAAATTTGGATACTTTTTTAATATGCCACGAGGATGTTTCCAGACCACAGCAAATTCAACCTCATTAACATCTCCATCATCAGGATAAACTCTGATATCTAACTCTGGCATTGCCAATCTGAGGCCTTTTGACCAAACGTCCATATCTTCCCAAAAGTCAGTTGATGCTAACAATAACGCCATAATTTACTCCATATTTAGGTTAAAGGTTTATATCAATATTATAAATTAATTCATTAAATGGTGAATTTTTTAATAACTACATTTATAACCATAATGTAGAATGAAAAACTTTATACATTTGATTTTATTATGTTTATCAGTGTTTTAGACTTATTCAAAATAGGTGTTGGGCCTTCAAGCTCCCACACTATGGGGCCAATGGTTGCTGCCAATGACTTTATGACGCATGTTCGAAATTTTGGAGAGTCAAACCCTAAAATTATTACCTATCATATTAGGTGTACTTTAAAGAATTCTTTAGCTTACACAGGAGTAGGACATGCAACAGATAAAGCCGTTACTCTTGGTCTTAATGGCTATCTTCCTCATACTATCATTAAAGAGAATATGGATGAAGTCATTGAGCAAACCTGGAATTCAAAAAGTATAGATATCAGTAAAACCCAAAAAGCAGCATTCTTTTCAGAGGACGATATCATTTTTGATACCAGAAACTCATTAAAGCAAAATCCTAATGGAATGGTGTTTGAGCTCCTTGATAAGTCAGATGTAATTCTAATTTCACATACTTACTTTTCTATCGGTGGAGGTTTTATATCTACATTAGCAGAAATCGATAATATTAAAGCGCCGATTGCAGCAGAGCCGAGCGCAGCTTATCCATTCCCCTTTGATAATTCAGACCAAATGCTTGAAATGTCTAAAAAACACAATAAAACCATTTGGGAAATGAAGCTCGCCAATGAATTAGAAAATATTCCTGAAAAAATTCTAAACAAAGAGCTTGATGATATTTGGAATGCAATGAAAACTTGTGTTGAGACTGGTCTTGCTACCGAAGGCATATTGCCAGGTGGCCTGAATACAAAGAGGCGTGCAAAAAAATTACATGAAAGCCTTCAAAGTGATCCAGAAAATACAAATTCTAGTGACTGGCTTTGTGCCTATGCCATGGCTGTTAATGAAGAAAATGCTGCAGGACATATGGTAGTTACGGCCCCTACTAATGGCGCTGCAGGAGTAGTTCCAGCTACTCTTTACTACTTCTATAAACATAAATCAGCAACTCAAGAACAAATTCGTCAATTCCTATTAACGGCATCTGCAATCGGTGGACTAATAAAACACAATAGCTCTATATCAGGAGCTGAAGTGGGCTGTCAAGGTGAGGTAGGTTCAGCATCCTCAATGGCTGCTGCAGCTTTATGTACAGTAAGAGGGGGCACAACTGCTCAAATTGAAAATGCCGCAGAAATGGCATTAGAACACCACATAGGAATGACATGCGATCCAGTTAAAGGCCTTGTTCAAGTTCCTTGTATTGAGAGAAATGGATTTGGAGCGGTTAAGGCATATACTGCAAGCTCACTATCGCTTAGGGAAAGTGGTGAGCACTTAATTTCACTAGATCAGTGCATTGCAGCTATGAAAAGAACTGGCCTCGACATGTCCACAAAGTACAAAGAGACGTCATTGGGCGGTTTAGCTGTAAGCTTTATTGAATGCTAAACTAGTCTGTATCGACTAGTCCAGCGCCAGCGCCAGAAGCCCTAGACTCAGCACTTGATTTAACTAAGCAGCGTGAAAAGTAGCTATAAATTGCCTCCCAATTCTCTTCAACTTTAACGCCATGATGAAGAATTTTTAATTTCTCTTCGGCTAAGTTAAATTTCTTAATAGTCTTTCCTTTATAGGATTCAACGCTCGCTTTTAAAGGTGAAATTAACATATCAGCATTACTACTTAGTTCTATAAGCTTAGACGATGAACTTAACACTTCCCACTCGTCATTATTGATTAAGTTAACTTGAAATTGATTTTTTTCTTGATCAGTCCAAAGCACCTTTATTCCAAGACACTCATTCGCCCCTAAAGCAGAAACAACTAGAAATGGGGAATCAACATTACTGATCTTTAGCTCACCAGAACCATTGCTAACTTCAATCCAATCCACACAACCCGCTGAAGCCTCTAGAGAAGATAAGAATTTTCCTTCTGGACAAAATAAATGCCCCCCTTCTTTTGTTTTTTCAAATTTGATTGATAAGCTGCTCGCTTGACTGTCTAGATTATCTAGCGCTTTTAAGCTGCATCGTGAAGGATCAAAACCGTTTTCTGAAACCCACATATTAGCTCTTGCAAAGTCTTCTGAAAGGCCAATTGGGACCTCTACTCCGAAAGCTGCTCGAGTAAAATAAAAAAGAACTTCATTTAAAGAAATTGTTAGATCGCTTTTTGACATGAACAGTTTATGCAAGGATATGACTGCGAACGCCCTCCAATTGGAAATGACCAACAGTCATGATTCGGCTCTGATAATTGGTCGGGCATTGGCGCGCCTTGATACATTGATATCCGAGTCCAAAGATTTGACTTTGGATCAAATTTTGAAGCTCCAAAAAAAGCCAACTTAAAACGTAATAAATCTAGTGGCCTCATAGATTCACTTAACAAATTATCTTGTACCTCAGAATAAGGCCTTACAAAAGTATTCTGAATTCGGCGAATAATATGTCTAAATTGTGGATACATCATTACAAAATCACTCAGAGTAGTTTTATTACTAGTTTCTGATAGCTTTTCATTTAAGTCATGAACATCCCTACCAATAGCGAGAGGCATTTCTTTCTCAACTCCGTCATCAACGCCTTTAGAGCCAAACCTAGGCTCTAATTTGTCCTCTGAATAATACCAAAAATGGTGCTGAGACTCCTCTAAAGAAAAATCAATAGTTGTCGCCCACTGATACGAATCAGCAACGACCTCTTTTAATTGAGCTATTGACATATCTGCTTGAAATTTTGGAATTGATGTCGTTGACATTGACTCTGCTAGGTCATCCACTAAGGATCCATGTGGCTCAATAATTAAAGAAACCACCATCTCTTGACATTCCAAAGAAAAATTGTCCTCAACATATTGATAAATACCATTCCAAGGATAAGGCCTTAAAATATTTAACTCATTTTCGCACCAAATTCTTAGTGCTTGAATTTCGTCTGTCAGACATGAAATCCTTTTAGCCTGAACTGCATCTTCAACATTCCATTCATCGATATGCTGACTAACCTGAGGCAATGACTTTAAAAAAACTTCGAGAGTGCCTTCTATGGGAGTTTCTATTGCCCTTACTCTTGCTAGTGCGGTTTCTTTTGCGACAACCCAGTTATGAATTAATGCTGGATGTTTAAGTAAAAATGGCGCCATACCCAACCCTGTTGCATTACCAACACCAATAAACTGACGAGAAGTTTTATTGAGCTTCACAGCCTTTTTACCGCCTCTTTCTTTGGCAAGCTCTTCGGCAGAATCTATCGTAAACCAACGTATTAAGTAAACAGTTAGTAATTCTATTTGAAATGGTGCCTTGCACTCTTCTCGATCAACAATTTTTTCCCTATCTGCGCAGCCAAACTTACCACTACCATACACAGCCGAAGTCCTCATCAAATAACCTACTGAGGTCAATAAATCAACGTCTGGTTGATTACCTAAAGATAAAGAGTCAACTACATTTTTAAATACTCTTAGGCTTTTGTTTGCCCTGGAAAGAGTAAGCTCACTTGGTCTGAATCGACCACCTTCCTGCCTTGGAGTATTGTTTGCCAAATAATCCAAATCCTCTTGTGATGGAACGCCATCAAAAAGGCTGAATGTTGCATCCCATACTTCGGCAATAACCCTATCAGTTCTCATATCAGCTGGAATTTCTTGCGTAAAAGCTACCAATGAATATGTTCTATTAGGAGTGGTAACTGAATAAATGCTAACGCCATAACCATCTTTATCAACTTCACGCAAAGTTCTTTCAAATCTCCAATTCTCTTTAGACATACGCCTGATAAGAGTTCGCATAAAACTTAACCGAGTTGGAAAAGATGAGCCCATCCTCTCAAGGCGCATTACCTTTTCAGGAGTCCTCATAAAATCAGAATCGATATCAATTTGTACAGTATCAGTAGTCATATTTATTTACTTTAAAGGTTCAAAAGAGGCTTCAAAAAAGTTTAGCCAATTCTTGCCCATTACCAGACCTACTTCTTCACTTGAAAAACCAACTTGCTTTAAACCAGAAGCAATATTTACGAAATCACGATTGTTGCGAAACCACTCTGGTTGATCAGGAAAGCCTGCAAAACTGGCAGAACCCTCTCCGAAGTCACGTTCATTTGTCCATGTACCATTTCTCATCCATTCAACAACGCTATCGGGCTGGTTTTGACACAAATCTGTACCAATTCCAATATTATGAACCCCCATGATTTCAGAAGTATCAGCGACCATTTGGCAAAAACTTTCCAAAGTACAGCTCGTTCCATCCCTTAGGTGATGTGGATACACTGAAAATCCAAGCATGCTGTCACTTTCACCTAAAGCCTCAAGAACTTTATTAGACTTATTCCTTAAAGCAGGATGCCAAAAAGTTGGATTGGCATGAGTAATTGCAATAGGGCGCTCCGAGATTTCAATCGCCTCAAGCGTAGATCGCTCTGAAGAATGACTCATATCAACCACCAAGCCAACTCGGTTCATCTCTTTAATTACTTGCGTACCCATTCGAGTTATACCTGGGTCATTTTCTTCGTAACAACCAGTCCCCAATAAGCTCTGATTGTTGTATGTTAGCTGCATAAATCTAACACCCAGTTGATGACATACCTCAACTAGTCCGATATCATCTTCTATTGGCGAGCAATTCTGAAACCCAAAAAATATTGCAGTTCTGCCTTCATTTTGAGCTTTAAGAACGTCGCCTGCAGACTTGCCATGAAAAATTAAACTTGAATAACTTTCAAAACGACGGTTCCAGTCAATAATATTTTGAACCATCTCCTGAAAATCTTCATGGTAGCAAATTGTAACGTGGACCGCACTTAAACCACCATCATTAATTTGTTTGAATACCTCTTCACTCCAATTGTTGTATTGAAGGGCGTCAATAAAAAGTGATGGGTGAGCCATTATGGATTTCCGCTTGATATATATGAAGTTTTTACTTGAGTATACAGCTCTTTGGCATAGCTGCCTTGCTCTCTAGGTCCAAAACTTGAATTTTTTCTACCACCAAAAGGAACATGGTAATCCGTTCCCGCTGTTGGTAAGTTCACCATAACGCAACCGCTCTCTGCATTTCTACGAAAGTGATTTGCTCTTGATAGTGACTGCGTAATGATTCCTGAAACCAGACCAAAATCTGTGTCATTAGCGACTGAAAGTGCTTCGTCATAGTCCGCCACCTTAATGACGCACGCCATAGGAGCAAACAACTCTTCACGGTTCACTCTCATTGAGTTAGTGCCACCAACTAATAAAGCAGGCTGCATGTAAAAACCAGGATTATCAAGCTCAAGCTTCTGTCCTCCACATACTATCTCGCAGCCCTCTTCTTTTGCTAAGGCCATATATTTGAGGTTTGAATCAAGTTGCTGCTGGCTCGCTGCCGGACCAATTTGAGTGCCGTCTTCAAGAGCATGCCCAACCTTTAGAGCTGCAGTAGACTGACTCATTCGATCGACAAACTCATCATGGATAGACGCGTGCACAACAAGCCTAGAAGAGGCCGTACATTTTTGCCCTGTACTTCCAAAAGCACCGCCAGTAGCGGCGGCAACTGCGACATCAATATCTGCATCGTCCATTACTACCAGTGGGTTTTTAGAGCCTAATTCTAATTGAAACTTTGTTAAATTTTTTGCAGCAGCGCCCGCTATCTGAAGGCCAACATCGTAGGATCCAGTAAAGCTAATCGCATGAACTTTAGGGCTTTCAGCTAACGCTTGACCGATAGAAGACCCAGAGCCCATAACTAAATTAAATAGCCCTTTTGGAATATCTTGCTTAGCGATGATTTCAGTTAGTGCAACGGCGCTCGCTGGAGTCAGGTTGGCGGGCTTCCAAATAACCGCATTACCAAATGCTAGAGCTGGAGCAATTTTCCAGCTGGCAGTCGCTGTAGGAAAGTTCCAAGGAGAAATAATTGCAACTGTGCCCATAGCTTCGCGGCGAATATCGATTTCAATGTTTGGCCTAACTGAATCTGCAGTATCGCCACTTTGACGAAGCACTTCAGCTGCGTAATAAGTAAAAAATTGACCTGCTCTATAGACCTCGCCTTTACCTTCAGCAACCGGTTTGCCTTCCTCACGTGATAATAACTCACCAAGCTCAGCACTTCGAGCCATCATCTCTTCACCAATCTTCATTAATACAGCTTGTCGCTGCTCTAATCCAGTAGCTGCCCATTGCTTTTGTGCCATTTGTGCAGAATTCAAAGCATCATCTAGCTGCGCAATACTCGCTTGCGCATACTCACCAATGACATCGTTAGTATTGGAAGGATTTATGTTAGATATCGAACTAGAGCCCTTGACCCAGTCGCCGGCTATAAAGTTATTAGATAGATTTGGCATTATTTTTTATTCATTTTTAAAAATAATAAATTTTACTCTTAATTGCTAAATTATCAAGAATATAGGTCGATAAGTAAATATAGTATTTTTCATGTTTGTATGAAAAATTAATGTTGCATTTAGCAAATAATTAATCTACGATACGTATATTAAATATATTGTAATCAAACTATTATGGCTAGCTCTTCACAAAGACTTGGTAGGGATGCAAGGAGAACAGATCGACTAAAAGTCAAGATTGACATGCTCCCTACTTTGCAGCGAAAAATCCCACTTACAGAGCCGATGAGTGAAGAGCAGATTTTAAAAATGGATGATGCATCTTTATCAATTCTTGAAGATGTAGGTGTTGAGTTTCATGACCCAATTGCAATCGAGGATTGGAAGAAAGCTGGTGCTGATGTCAAAGGTGAGCGTGTTCGTTTTGATAGAGGCCTTATTCGTGAGCTAATCTCAAGCATCCCAGAAAGCATCACTATGAATGCCCGTGACCCAGAAAAATCACTAGAAATTGGTGGCAATAACTCTATCTTTGTTCCGATGACTGGTGCTCCTTTTATATGTGATCTTGAAAACAAAAGGCGCTGGCCAAAACTTGAAGATCTGGCTAACTTTCATAAACTATCTCATATGCTTCCTGCCATTCATTCAAGCGCTCACCATATCGTTGAGCCTATGGACCATCCAATCTCGCATCGACACCTAAGAATCACCTATTCTTCTATGAAGCACTCAGATAAAACTTTTATGGGTATGACAAGTAGTGGCAAGAATGCGGAAGATGTAATTGAGATGTGCAAGATTCTGTTTGGAGAGAAATACATGGATATTCATCCCGTAGTTACTGGCAATATAAATGGAAACTCTCCGCTTGTTTGGGATCAAACCATGCTTTCTGCATTAAGGGTATTTTCTGCACATAATCAGCCCGTACTCTGCTCTCCTTTTGTACTTGGAGGCGCGAACACGCCAGCGAGTGTTGCGCCAACTGTTGCTCAGGTAAATGCCGAGGCCCTCTCTGCTCTAGCATACACACAAGTCATAAGGAAAGGAGCACCAGCTATCTACGGTCACTACTTAGCTACCGTCTCCATGCAATCTGGCGCTCCAATGGCCGGAACCCCTGAAATTTCTCTTATGAATTTTATGATTGGCCAAATGGCTAGGCACTATAAGGTTCCATGGAGAAGCTCTAATACACTTGGTGGATCAAAAGTTTTTGATGCCCAATCAGGCTATGAGAGCGCATCTACAATGATGGCCGTCCTTTTATCCGGAGCAAACTATATTTGGCACTCTGCGGGGTGGAATGAAGCTGGAATGCACTGCTCAATGGCAAAATTTGTAGTCGATGCTGAGCAATGTGAAATGGGCTACAGGATGGCTGAAGGCATTCGCTGGGATGATTTTGAGGAGGGCTTAGCAGCAATAAGAGATGTTGGCCCTGGGGGTCACTATCTCGGACACCAACATACTATGGATAATTTTCAGCGAGCATTTTTTATGCCTAAATTATTTGACAATAACTCCATTGAACAGTGGCAAGCTGATGGCAGTAAGGACACCATTCAAAGAGGAATTGAGGGGGCAAAAAAACTACTTGCTGATTACCAAGAACCAAAACTAGATGAAGGTAAAGACGAAGAGCTGCTTGATTTTATTGCCAGAAGAGAGCAAATTATTCCAACAATGGAAGCCTTAAATCAAGAATACTAAGTTATGAATAATAATAAATCCAAAGTTGTTCTTGTAACGGGTGCCTGTGGAGGAATTGGCAAGGCACTTGTTAATAAATATGCTAGTCAAGGCCACACTATAGCGATCGCTGATAAATCCCAAGATCAAGCTCATTTTCTTGCTGATGAAATCCAAAAAATGGGTGGCAAAGCGGCGGCATTTCCTGGTGATCTGTTAGATAAAAACTACTGCGACAATCTAACAAAGGAAGTTCAGAAAAAACTTGGCACTATTAATATTCTCGTCAATAATGCGGGTCTGATGCGCCGAGGAAATATTACTCAGGCAACTGATGAAGATTTCGAATTATCGATGAAGATTAATGTTGAGGCGCCTTTTCGATTAATCAGAGCCGTAATACCTCTAATGACAAAAGCAGGAGGCGGCTCTATTGTAAATGTATCCTCGTGTTGGGGAGTAAATCCGGGGCCAAATCATCTAGTCTACTGTACAACGAAAGCTGCCTTAGCAGCAATGACCAAGTGCCTGGGAAGAGACCATGCTCATCAGAATATTCGCATTAATGCGGTTTGCCCAAATGAAGTAAATACCCCAATGCTCAGAACTGGTTTTGAAATAAGAGGTCTAAACCCTGATGATGCGATAAATGAATTAAACAAATCAGTACCAATCGGGCACATAGCAGAGCCAGAGGAAATTGCTGATGTCGTTGCATTTTTAACCTCAGATGAGGCGCGCTATGTCTGTGGATCTTTGGTGGAGATAAATGGTGGAAAAGCGGTTTTCTAATAAAATTATTGTAATCACTGGTGCTACTAGAGGCATTGGCTTTGCTTGTGCTGAGCGCTTTGCAGAAGAAGGTGCAAAAATTTGTACCATTCAAAGAGGAAAATCAGAGTTATTTGACTCTATTGAGTGTGATTTAAGTAAAGAGCAAGAATGCTCTAATAGTATTAAGACAATTATTGAAAAGCATGGTCGTATTGATGTCTTAGTTAACAATGCTGGAATGATGATGGAATCGTCCATCCAAGATACAAGTATTGAGGACTGGAATCAAACTTTAGCGGTAAACCTGACGGCGCCATTTCTATTAAGTAAGTTTGCTATGCCTTTTCTTATTGCCTCTAAAGGATGCATTGTAAATATAGGCTCTATTGAAGGAATTGGAGCCAACCCAAAACATGCAGCATACTCTGCAAGTAAAGCTGGTCTTCATGGACTTACAAGAGCCATTGCAGTTGACCATGGTAAAGATGGAGTAAGGTGCAATGCAGTTGCGCCAGGCTGGGTAGACACTGAGCTCAATGAAGATTTTATAAATGCAATGCCAGACTCAGAGCACTTTAGACGAAACATTGGTAGTATCCATCCACTCAATAGAACCGGTAAAACTAAAGAAATTGCCTCCTTGGTTTCATGGCTTGCATCTTCAGAATCAAGTTTTGTTACGGGACAGGTATATACTATTGATGGCGGAAGGATGGCAAAAATTAGCCTCCCCAACCCTTAGGAGAAAATATGAAGTTTGAAGGAATATACACACCCATAATCACACCCTATGATGATAAGGGTTCAATAAATTTTGATGCTATTGAGGCTATTATTGAAGACCTCATAACTAGCGGTATTCATGGGCTAGTTATTGCAGGAACAACCGGCGAGTACTATGCTCAAGATGTTGACGAGCGACTAGAGGTAATGAAGGTTTGCAAAGATATCATTAATGGTCGACTTCCATATATAGTTGGAACGGGTGCGATTCGCACTGAAGACTCTGTTTTTTATGCAGAGCAGGCAGCCAAAATTGGAGCAGACGGAATTTTAGTTGCAACGCCGCCCTATGCGCTGCCAACTGAAAGAGAAAATGCACTTCATGCTCTTGCAATTGATCGCGCTGCAAACTTACCGATTATGCTCTATAACTATCCTGGGCGTATGGGGTCGATGATGGGAGAAGAGTATCTTGATCGAGTTGGAAGATCATCAAATTTTTGTGCGATCAAAGAAAGTAGTGGTGACATTAATCGCCTTCACTTGTTAGCACGAGATTATCCTCATATTCAGCTTTGCTGCGGAATGGATGATCAAGCATTAGAATTTTTTGCTTGGGGAGCCAGCGGATGGGTGTGTGCTGGATCCAACTTTGCGCCCGAAGCTCATGTCGCCCTTTATGAAGCGTGCAGAGTTGAAGGTGACTTTGATAAAGGCAGGCGAATCATGTCTGCAATGTTGCCACTAATGAGAGTGCTAGAGCAAGGTGGTAAATTTATCCAATGTATAAAGCATGGGGCAACCATGAGAGGTCTTCCAGTTGGGCCTCCAAGAAAACCATTACAACCGCTTAATAAAGATGATAAACGTCAACTTGAACAGGTTATCAGAGTTATGAATCATACTATTAATTTAATTACACAGGAGGATAGCTAAATGTCAGGCCTACTAACCCACGAAGAATACAAAGCTATTGAAAAGTCACTTGATTTCCCGACAAATGCGTTCATCAATGGGCAATTTCAGTCATCTAAATCAGGAAACACTTTTGAAACAACCAACCCAGCTACTGGAAAAGTTATAGCCAATATTGCTGCATGCAACTCAGAAGATGTTGACCATGCTGTAACCAAAGCAAGGGAGGCTTTTGATCAGGGCCATTGGTCGAAACTCCACCCAAGTGTAAGGAAAGAAGGGCTAATTAAATTATCAAAGCTCATTAAAAGAAATATTCATGAACTCGCAGTGATGGAAAGTGTTGACTCCGGAAAGCCAATCCGAGATTGCGAAACAATTGACCTTCCAGAGACCATTGCTTGCCTTCTTTGGCATGCTGAAGCTGTTGATAAAATATATGACCAAACTGCGCCCGCAGGTGAAGATGCTTTGGGGGTAATTGTTCGTGAACCAGTTGGTGTTGTTGGCTGCGTCCTGCCTTGGAATTTCCCACTATTGATGATGGCTTGGAAGATAGCCCCTGCACTAGCTGCGGGAAACTCTGTCATTGTTAAGCCCGCAGAGCAAACCAGTTTAACTGCCCTAAGATTGGCTGAATTAGCGATAGATGCGGGCATCCCGAGAGGCGTATTAAATGTCATACCTGGGATGGGTCCTGATGTAGGCGAACCAATCGGTCTTCATCCTGACGTTGATATGGTTTCATTTACGGGTTCGACAGAGACCGGGCGACGCTTTCTGCGCTATTCAGCTGACTCAAATTTAAAGAAAATTGTTCTTGAGTGTGGTGGTAAAAATCCAGCAATTGTCCTAGACGATGCTGAAGATTTAGACTTAGTTGCAGAACATATTGTTAATGCTGCATTTTGGAATATGGGTGAGAATTGCTCTGCAGCCTCCCGACTCATAGTGCAAGAAAACATCAAAGATGCCTTATTAGAAAAAATGCTTGCTCACCTTAGAGACTGGAAAACCGGAGACCCTCTAAATCCATCAAATTATCTTGGCTCATTAGTAGATTCTGAACACTTCAAAAAAGTAACCAGCTATCTAAAAAATGACAACATGATTACTGGCGGGAAAACTGAAAAACCGAACTACGTTCTTCCAACTATTTTTGATCATGTTGATCCTAATTCAAAATTAGCTCAAGAAGAAATTTTTGGACCAATACTTTCTGTAATAACTGTTAAAACACTTGATGAAGCAATTGCCGTTGCAAATAATACTGAATATGGACTTACTGCAAGCGTCTTCACTGCCAATGGCAAAAAAGCAATCAGAGCTGCTAGGGCAATTAAAGCTGGAACAGTGACCGTTAATTGTTACGGTGAAGGTGATATGAGTACTCCATTTGGAGGATATAAACAATCAGGATTTGGTGGAAGAGATAACTCCATTCACGCTCATGATCAATACACAGAATTAAAGACAATTTGGATTGATCTCTCCGATCGAGCCCCAGAAGAGTCGGTAGATTAAAAGAATAGGAATGAGCAAAATTAAGCTACCAAAAAATCCTGGTCAAACAGGCTGGAAAGAGATCCTTCCTAAAAGAAAGGTTAATCATCAGCTTATTGACAATATCAACATAGACTATCTGATTATTGGTGGAGGTTTTGCTGGCCTCTCTGCAGCTCGTCGTTTGAATCAAATCAATAAGGATGCAAAAATTGCAATACTTGAAGCCTGTGAAATTGGTGAGGGTCCCGCGGGAAGAAATTCAGGCTTTATGATTGATCTTCCTCACAACCTAGCCTCCGATGACTACCTTGGAAGTTTAGAAAAAGATCGTGAACAGACCCTTATTAATCGCTCAGCAATTCAGTTTGCTAAGAGCACTTCAGAAGAGTATGAAATGCCGTCTGAAGCAATACAACTTGTCGGCAAAACAAATGCAGCAGCAACCAAAAAGGGTATAAATTTCAACACCGAGTATGCCAAACATCTGGATAAAACGAGTGAAAGTTATAAGATACTTGATACTCAAGAAATGAAAGATTTAACTGGAATAGATTATTACATTAATGGACTTTGGACTCCTGGTACAGCAATGCTTCAGCCAGCGCTTTATATTCAATCACTGGCGGATGGAGTTTCTAAACACTCCAATGTAACAATCTATGAAAACTCTCCAGTGATTGACTTAATTGATGAGGGCATGCATGATGGTGAAAAAATATGGAAGGCCAAAACCAAAATGGGGTCAATATCAAGTTCAAAAATTATATTGGCAGTCAATGGAATGGTTGAGCGTTTTGGATACTTTGAAAACAGACTGATGACTATTTTTACTTACTCATCTATGTCAAGAAAATTAACCTCAAATGAATCTAATATATTAGGAGGTTCACAAAAATGGGGGCTTACCTCAGCTGATGCAATGGGGTCTTCAGTAAGACGGATCTCAGGTATTGGTGGAGATCGCATTCTGATAAGAAATCGCTGGTCTTACAATCCAAATATGGAAGCTTCAGATTCGTTTATGAGCTCTGCAGCAACAAGTCACTCATCATCCTTTAATGCTAGATTTTCTTCGCTTGATGGTGTCACTATGGAATATTGCTGGGGAGGAAGACTTTGCCTCAGCCTTAATAATGTCTTTGCACAGGGAGAGGTTGAAGAGGGTGTTTATTCTGCATGCTGTCAAAATGGCCTTGGAACAGCTAAAGGGACAGCAATTGGCATCATTACTGCTGAAAAAATTAGTGGGGCAATTAGTAGTCTTGTACCTAATTTTGTTGATGAAGAAGCGCCAAAAAAATTGATGCCAAAAGCTATCATGTGGGCAGGCGTTAATGCTTACTTGGGTTGGAAAGAACTTATGGCAGGAAAAGAAAAATAGCTTTAAGCGTCAAGGCAACAGTACTAATTTTCCAACATATTTTTTAGAAATAAAATCTTTTTGGGCCCTTACAATATCCTTGAGAGGATAAGTCTTGGATACTAATGGCTTAATTTCATTTCTTTCTATATAGCCAATTAAATTTTTAAATACTTGAGAATCCTGAACAGTACAGCCCATTAATGTTAAGTCTTTTAAGTAGAGAGTTCTAATATCAAGTTCAACGATTGGACCGGCAATTGCTCCTGCAGCAGCATACCTTCCACCTCTCTTAAGAACATCAAGCAGATCCGCCCAATCGCTTCCAGCAACTAGATCGATAACAACATCAATACTTTCATTTTCTAAAAAGCTTATCAATCGATCTTCTCGATTAATGACCTCATCAGCACCTATCTTTTTAACCGCGACTACCTTTGATTTACTTGCTATTGCCACTACAGAAGCGCCCCGTCTTTTTGCAAGCTGAATTACAGCAGATCCAACGCCCCCAGATGCACCTGTTATCAGAACAACTTCACCCGCCTTAACATTTGAACGCTCTAATAGGTTTTCTGCAGTTGAGTATGCACAAGGAATGGATGCTAATTCTATATCACTCCAGTCACTCTCAATCTTATAACTTTCATCACTAAAAGCAACCATGTATTGTGCGAAAGCACCATCACATTCTGAGCCCATAGTCCAACATTCAAAGGGTCTATAATCAACCGCATATTGCTGCATAGTTCTAACCAGGACTCTCTCACCAATTCGCTTAATATCAATATCGCCACCTACAGCAACAATTTCACCGCAACAATCAGCTCCTTGAATAATAGGAAAATTAAGAGGATTTCCTGACCAGCTTCCATCATCCCCTAGTCCTTTAGAATCGCCAGAATTAGTTTCATCTCTAACCGATTTTGAGTACCAAGCGGTGCGAGTATTAATATCTGTATTATTAATACCGGCACCCAAAACTCTAATTAATACTTGATCTGATTCAGGCGTTGGAACTTGAACATCATTTCGATGTTCAAGCACATCAAAACCACCATGTCCAGTTGTTAAAACTGCGCTCATTGTATTTGGAATTTCACTCATATTAGTCAGCAGTTATTTAAAAAAATTATTTATAAAATTTAAAGTAACAAATCAGATTCGAATGGATAACTGGTTAATAATTCATAGCCATTTTCTGTAATAAGTACCTGTTCTTCGAGCTTAACACCTGGTCCACCGTCGCGTCGACCAATATAGCTCTCAACACACAACACCATTTTAGGTTTTAAAACTCCATCAAAACTATTTTCATTTAACTCCCAGCTAAAAGGAATTGCAGGGAACTCATCACACATTCCAACACCATGATATAAGACTGAATAATGACGAAACTCATTTCTTGGATACTCTTTAGCGTTAAGCGTTAACTCTTTAAAGGTCAATCCTGGCTTTAAACTTTGCATGTTAATTTGGATCTGATCAAAGGCCTTGGTATAAATATCTTTTTGCTCTGAACTCGGCTTTTCATCACCGCACAACCAAGTTCTTGACATATCTGTACAGTACCCATATGATCCAACTAAGTCGGTATCAAAACCCATCAATTCACCACTTTGCATTGGCCGTGATGAGCACTCTTGATACCATGGATTTGCTCTTGGGCCTGACGCTAGAAGCCTAGTTTCAATCCATTCAGCACCTCTAGAAACTGCTTCCATTTGAAAACGACCCCATAGCTCTTGCTCCGAGACTCCAGGCTTAAAGTAATTTCTCATGAGCTCAATGGATCTTTCACAAGCAAAAATAGAGCGCCTCATTGCAACCAACTCATCATCGGACTTAATAAGTCTTGCAAGCTCCATAATCTCTTCGCCATTTGAAAGCTCTAAGCCAAGTGATTGAAGTTCGTGAATCCCCTCTGGGGCGCAATGATCGAGTGCTAATTTTTTGCTCCCTTTGCCATATTCTTTAACTATATCAACAATTTCAGATGCCCATATTTTTGCCCTTTCTTTGCTCTTGTCTCCAGCTGTAAAGTATAAATATGTCACAGCATGTCTTACTTCAGTTATTAGTAGATTGTGATTTGAGAGAAACTCATGGGCATCAAATTCAAACATAATGACAGGACCATCTGCCATGACTAGTGCATAACGCGCAGCATTGTGTGATGTCCATATAGACATATTAGTACTGTCTGTAGCGTAGCGAATATTAACCGGATCATAGAGCAGTATCCCAGCACAATCAAACTCTTCTAGTTTTTCACGGACTCTTTGTAAGCGGTACTCCCTAATCTTTGTCATGTCTGGACTTGCTAAGCCTGCTGACAACCATTCCGATTCAGCTAGCTCTCCTGGGCCAAGCGTATGCTTGTTAAGGCTATAGATATCTTCAGCCCCATCTAAATGGGAACCAATTTTTGCATGATGTCTTTTGTTAGTTAGAAAACTCATAATATTCTTTTTTATTTTCTATCGCATTTTCAAGCCGCTCGGGTCATAGAGTGGCTTCATTACTATACTCGCTTTACAAAATACACCCAATATTTCTACTTCAAGCACAGTACTAGAATCAATTAGCTCAACTGGAAGATAGGTCATAGCAAGAGATTTTTCTACTGAGTGCCCATATCCACCAGAGGTAATGTAAGAGACACACTCTTTATTATGCATCACAGCTTCATCGCCACTAACATCGATTTCAGTATCGATCTCTATGACAGAAAGTTTTTTTCTTGGACCATTTTTTTTGTCCTCTAATGCAGCCTGTTTACCTACAAAATCTTTATCCCAATCCACAAAGAAACCTAGACCAGACTCTATCACATTAAAATCAGGCCTAAAATCCATTGTCCATGCGCCCCAACTTTTTTCTAGTCTCATTGACATTAAAGCTCTTCCCCCAAACCACGTGAGGTCAAGGTCTTTACTTGCTTCCTGAATCACCTCAAATAACTTTAACTGGTATTGAGGAGCTACATATATTTCATAACCAAGTTCTCCCGTGAAAGAAATTCTTACGCAAAGTGCTGGAACTCCTCCTATAAACGTATCTCTAATATAACGGAACTTAAAAGCATCAAGCCTAACATCATCTCGAGTTAATCTAGACAAGAGCTGGTTCGAATTTGGACCCGCAATAGCGATACCGTGATAATCATCTGTCATATTTTTATAGACTACATCCTTAACCCCCTCAAGATGCTTTTCAAACCAACGCAAATGCATATTTTGTGCTGCACTTGATCCAAACAAATAAAAAGTTTCTTTATCGATACAAGCTATTGT
>Ga0209089_10000987_pt1 | contig 25982 bp, 24 predicted proteins | sample ArcticOcean_MG_C_FD_187431 | JGI IMG/M metagenome (GOLD analysis project Ga0209089, IMG submission 187431) | Marine microbial communities from western Arctic Ocean - ArcticOcean_MG_CB2_150 (SPAdes) (version 2) | ecosystem: Environmental > Aquatic > Marine > Oceanic | place: Arctic Ocean: Canada... | reverse complement strand
ATGGGTAAAGGATTTGCCATCATATTTTGATACCCCTCCGCCAGCAGTTCCGAACCAAATATTTCCGCTTTTATCTTCTAAGATTGACCAGACGGTATTATAACTTAAGCCTTCTTTCTCTGTAAAATGGGTAAAGGATTTCCCATCATATTTTGATACCCCCCCTCCATTAGTTCCGAACCAAATATTTCCGCTTTTATCTTCTAAGATTGACCAGACGACATTATCACTTAAGCCTTCTTTCTCTGTAAAATGGGTAAAGGATTTCCCATCATATTTTGATGCCCCTCCTCCATAAGTTCCGAACCAAATATTTCCGCTTTTATCTTCTAAGATTGACAATACGGCATTATTACTTAAGCCTTCTTTCTCTGTAAAATGGGTAAAGGATTTCCCATCATATTTTGATGCCCCTCCGCCATCAGTTCCGAACCAAATATTTCCGCTTTTATCTTCTAAGATTGACCAGACGTAAGAAGAAGCCATGCCTTGGTCTACATCTAAATACTGCATATTGTTAATGGCAGCGTCTTTAAAGCGAGGCGCGAGGGCTTTTATAGGTTTGGGTTGGTTTGTGGGTACAATTTTACCTGTTGCTGGTATGGGCCTACCTGTTTTTATGGTGTCTCCTGTGGAGTTTATTAGGTAGTGAGCGGTATCACTTTTGGCAATTTCGTTTACTAAAATATTAGTTAAAGAATCTTTGTTGACATGTATTGTGGTAAGCTTATCTGGTATTTTATGTAAGTTGGGGTGGGCGTTATAAATACTGTCTGATGGGGTGTAGGCAACCATTTGTGGCTTTGAAACACTGTCGGAGTGTATGGTTTTACCTTTTGATGGAATAGGCACACCTGTAATAAGGGTGTCGCCACTTTCTGTTATAATGGGTTGTATGGTGTCTCCTGTTGTTGTGTTTAAGGTATAGCCTTCGTCCGTATTTAGTTCAAAGGTTTGTGGTTGAGGGTATAGATCCGCAGGTCTTGTGTCCACTTTCTGGTTCCCTGTGCAGGCTGCAAGGAATAGGAGAGGCAGTAAGTATTTTAGTTTTGTTTTCAATTCTTTTATTAATGTGCTACAACACCCCGCTAAACAATAATGGTGTTTATCTGCTAATATAATATTCTTGTTTGACTTTCATCGATATTGAGCGAAGAATCGCATGATGCGGTCTAAGGGTCTTGTTATTTTGCGCAGAGTGGTATAATAATAAATTAATTTCATTTAGATGGTCATTTTGAAATAGAAATAATTGAGAGTGTTGCTGCTTGTGGAGCTTGTAACGACGAGACATCTTGTTTAGACGATTGTCCAGATGGGTGGTCATACTGTGGAGAGGGTACTACTTGGGACCCAGTTTCAAAGAATTGTGTTTGTGTTACTTCTTGCTACGGAGACTTATTTGTAGACGGACATATTCAGCTCAAAGATTTACTTTAATTATTAGGTGTGTATGGTATTTTTGTGACTGAATTATTTCCACGCTAATTCCTTCTAAATATGGTGTTTAATAGAATTGCTCCAATAATAATTGATGCTTGCATGTATCAAGTTCGTCTCAACTCAAGAGACTTTGTAGTAACAAAGAAGTTGCTTGTAACGAACTAAACCTACGTTTATGAAATTCAATTTCAAATAATTTTGTGCTTTAGGTTTAATAATCATTCGAATAGATTTAATTTTTGTTTTACCTTTAGTGAACGGTCTAAGTAAATTACAGGCCTTAAATCAATGTTATGAGATATTTATTTTCAATATTATTTATAGGCTTTTTCCCCTACTCGTTATTCTGTCAAACGACTATCACTGGCGCAAATAGTAACGATTGGAATGATATTAGAAACTGGACCAATGAGCTATCAGTTGCAGGTAACAATAGCACTATTTCTGCAGGTTTGACAGCGTACAACGATGAAATCATCGAGAACTTCGGGACCATCGACAACAGGGAGAAGCCGGACATTGCCCTTGTGGACGACAAGGTTACCCTCATTGCGTTTGGGATAGGGTCCACACTTGGCGAATTCTATGGCGGTGTCGGTGAACTCGAAGTGGACTTTCGGACACTGGCACTTCAACTCGAAGTTGGAGGCGGAATCAATAGCGATTTAAACGGCTGCGTTTATGGCGGCCTGGTAGCCGGAAAACGAAACTTTTACGAGGCCGCAACCACGCAGTTGACGCTATTTACTGGTGGGTTTGCGGGCTACATGAATGAAGATGATGACCATGAATATATGCTCGTAGGAGCCAAGATAATGACCGGGTTCACCACCTTTTCCGCCAACAGAGCGTTCTGGGGTATAGACATCGGGCTGAAGGTTGGATATCGAATCCAGTTTTATGACGACGAATATGGAGACAATTACAGCGGGTTTACCGGAGGCCTCGAAACGCGGTTTCGCTTCGGTTTATAGGCTGTAGACTTAGGGATTAACTAGTTCTTTCAGCCTTTGGAACAGTGTGCTAACATGTTATAAATAAGTAATATAAAAACGCTCTAAGATGGGCGCTTTTTGTTCTGAAGATTAGGTATAGGCACTTCATATTATGCATTTACAGATAGTAGATAGAATCCAACTGATTCCACATCCCCCTCAAATTTATCGGATTTCCCGTCCCGCTTGTCCGCAATATAATTAATTCATTATTCCTAAATTTCAGAATTAGATTTGATTAATGCGACAAAACCAAATCTCAACAATTATGTCTAAATTAGGTATAAGAAATTTTTTTACAGCAGTTATGAAGACGTACAACTTTAACACTTATATTGTATATTTAACAGAAATTAATTAAAACTTCATCCATGAAAAATATTTTTCTATCATTATGCGCTGCTATTCTTTTAGCGTCATGTAGCCTAACTCTTCCTGTTGGAGCTACTTCTAATACCATCGGTTCTAAAGTTGGAACCTCATCTGGAACTTGTTACTTAGGAGTAATCTGTTTCGATGCTGATGCAGGAATTCAATCTGCTGCTAGATCAGCTGGAATAACCAAGATTTCGACTGTTGACTATCGTCAGAAAAACATGCTAAACATTTTTATAACACATGAGTGTATTGTAACTGGTGAGTAATAGTATAATGTTTTTAATTATTTAAAGGGGTCACTTATGTGACCCTTTTTTAGTACAGTAAGACACATGAGAGTTATTTTAATTTTGACTTTTTGCGGAATAGTAATGATCTCTATAGGCTGCACTTCTAACAAAGTCCCCGTTGGCATACATAGTTGCTTTATAATCCAACCACACCATGTATGGCATGAAGAAATCAGCTCAGTCTTCATTGATTCATACGAGAAATGTTGTTTTCGTGAGGAGTTACCTATTTATTTACATCGTGTTATTCAGGATAATCGAGGTTGGACAATTTACATTGGAGCTGGGGAAGGCACGAGTAAAGAGGATATTACTAATACTTTACAACACATCACAGAGAGACAGCATTTAATCTCTAAAATAGTCTTGGATGAGTGGAGCTGGAATACAATTAATGATACTAAAGTAATCCGATACGCATACGACGAACCTGATAGTGGCATCCTTATCACCTTGGACTTTTTGATTCATTCTTATTCATCCTTACCTAACGCCAAGACATTGATTGAGGCCGATTTATACTCATGCCTAAAGTTTCGCTAAATCTTTATATAGCTGCCATATTCTTTTTTATTAATTGCATGTGGCTAGGGTTATCGGGCTGTAGAACCTTAAGCATGAAGCCATCATCCAACCAAGCAGGCAATGCCATAAATTCATTTTTGAGACCTGACGGATCAGTCATGTACTTCATTCAAAACCTTGAATGGAAGTCTCAAAATAAAAATGAGTATTTGACCTTAGACATTACCACACACACGTCGAGTAATCTATGTGACACAAGTATATGTCAACTTAGTTGGTTCACAGCTAAAGACACCATTGTTCAGACATTAGAATTGTCTTCCATTATAACAACAGACGCGTGGAGTGGGCAGCGAATGTATAAGAGGGTAAGACGTAAGTATGTAGAACACCGTTTCGAATTTATAATTCCTACACAAGAATTAGTACAATGGCTAGAGATTGGTCAAGGTAAATGTATCTTTTTTAAACAAACTTGGGAACTTACTAGAAATGGAATGAAGGCGAACATACAAGCGCAACAAACGGTGTTTCCGGAATGGCGCGCCATATGCCCGTAAACGATTAAGACCATAAAATCTTAATAATGTGTGACCATCCTACAGCTTGATGGATAGGGGCATGGGGTTACAAATTTTCTTGAGATTGTTGTCGAAGTGTTTCGACTTCCCGCCCCGCTTCTCCACGAAAGTTATCTTTAAGATAACTTTTAGATTTTTTGGTCTTGATTTTCAAGGGTTCAATTTGTCTAAATTTTACTTGAGATCGTGGTCAAAGTCTTTCAACTGTATGGGTAGGGGGGAGCATTACAGTAGTTAAAGCGGTATTATTGCTAAAATCAAGGCTTGTGATTTGATTGTAAGCACAATATAAAGTAGATAAGGGTAAAATCATCTATACCTGTTAGATCAGAGATATTCTCATTAGAAACGGGTTGTACTTACCCTTTGGCCTGTATCCTTATTGTTCATTGAATGCTAGTTAGCGATATTCTATGTTAAGAAATTAAATTGAAAAAAACTTCTTAATAAGAGCTTCATACTCTTCGTAACGGTGTTCCCTTATAGGTCTTGTTTTTGGTTCGGTTGAAAAGTGGAGCAAGAGACAAGGGGTTATCGTTTTGTATCGGTCAACATATTCATATCGAATAAGTTCATTGTTTTTGATTCTTTGTTTGATTCTGTTGTGGTAAGGATACATGCGCTTTCTTTATTTATCCATTTCTTTATCTGTGTTGAATTAAGAATATTCAATAGTATCGTAACCAGCTTCAGTTAATATCTAGCTAGATTCTTTGGATTAAAGAAATAACATTACGTATTTCTCACTATAGCGTTACACAAGTTTGATGCAAACTGTTATAATGTGCAATAAAATTAAACGGAAATATGAGTAGATGTTTCATGTTGTTTAGATTGAAGGTATTCGTAAAGCCCAATGTTAATTAATAGTAGCAGCATACCGTAAAACACATCCTCAATGGGGATTGTATTCCATCTTATGTTTAAATTCTCTAAATCGTTGTAGATCACAACAGGTTCGTTTAACCACATGCCCGTGAGCATTCCATTTACAATATAAAAGGGTAGGAGTAACACCAAGTAAGAAAAATAGAATCGTGAGAGCCACTTAACTTTTAAGCCCCATTGAAATATTATTATTACCAATGCAAGAGCTATAAATGTACTGGTTGTGTATAGTTTGCCAAAGTGAACTATGCTTGCAACGACCATTAAGGCTACTAAGATTAATGAAATAATGTTGGTGTATTTGGCTAAAATATCTTTTCTGATGAGCACGCCAAAACAGTGATAGGTGAAGATGGATGCATAGGGTACGCATAAGAAGAACAGCCATTCTTCTATAGGTAGGTTTAGGATGTTGACTCCAATTAAGTGATCGGTATTAAAGCCCCAAACTCCGATGTTTGTAAAGTAAACATCCCAAGCTATAAAAGGAATCATTACAATGAACAAAGCAGACCAAAGTGGCTTCCATTTGCTAATAAAATTCAACCTGGTATTAGCACTAAACAATAGCGGAACGAGAATCGTAAAAAAATTGATTAGTAAGTAGGTCATTTCTTGCTTTGTTTTTTAGCTTCTTGATAGTACTTAATTGGAAACAAGAGCATTCCAAAACATTCTCCATCTTCTGCCGATAAGTGCTTATGATGAACTTTGTGAGCTTTTCTTAACGCAAGTAGATATGGATTTTTGCTTTTCTTTAAAATATTTAATCGTCGGTGTATAAATATGTCGTGGATAAAAAAGTAGGTGAATCCATAAAGCGTAATGCCGAGTCCGAGGTAAGCTAGGACGGACTCTTCTTGTAAAAGTCCTTTCCAAATCAGGACGATTCCTGGTAGAGCGAAGATGATAAAAAAGAAATCGTTTCGTTCCCAAAAAGAGCTGTGGTCTTTTACATGATGATCTTTATGCAGCGACCACAAAAGCTTATGCATGACATATTTGTGGGTAAACCAAGCTACCCCTTCCATACTAAAAAATGCGATAAATGTAAATAGGATTCCTTCCATAATTAAAAATAGTTTACTCAGAGTTTAGTTTTTTAGATGCTCATCCACCTCATATATGGCTATTTTAAACCACTCTGTATATTGTTCAGGATTTTTTTCTATGTCGTTGATAGCGTCATGAATGTGCAAATAGCTATAACCTTCGGCTTCTTTAGGGTTTAAATGTGGGATTTGTTCGCTTGACCCTATGAATACATGGTCGAATTCGTGTTCGGTTAATCCATTTTTAAATGGTGATTTGTAGGTAAAGGAGAATGCATGATAGAGGTCAGAGGAAACACCCATTTCTTCATAGAGTCTTCTGATAGCCGCGTCAATATTTGCTTCTCCTACCCTTGGATGTGAGCAGCAGGTGTTCGTCCACAATCCTCCAGAATGGTATTTTGATGAAGCTCTTTTTTGTAGTAATAACTCTCCTTTATCGTTGAACAAAAATACTGATATAGCTCTGTGGAGTACACCTAGTTCGTGTGCCCTAATTTTTTCCATAGTTCCTATTTCACGATCGGATTGATCTACTAGTATTACTCTTTCATCCATAATTGTACATTTTTGTAACTAATTTGCTTCGGCAGCTACATGTGATTGTCGATATAGAAAATTATTAATTCTGTTTTTTAAGTCAAAATCTTTGATGTTGTTAACTTGAGTCTGAATGAAAGTTAAATCGGAAGACAATGCAGATCTGTAGTTTAAAATCATTGGAGCTTCGCTTTGCACTGTATACCTTAAATACCTTAATTCGATATTTTCTTTATCTTCTTCAATTGCCTTGTCTAGTATTGAACTTCCTTTTTTGAAATAATATATTTTCTCATAAGGATTGTAAGAATACTTGGACAATAGCATGAAAGACATGCCCTTGTATCCCTGTAATGTTAGGTCGCTCGATGTTAATGGCTCAATAAGCATTGCGTTTAATAGGTCTGCAGACTCTGATTCTTCTGTAGCTTGATAGAAAAGTTGTCTAATTTTCAACAAGCTTGTATCTCCTGATTGCTCAAGCAAAGGGGTAAATATTACTGCGAGTACAATTAGTGTTGCTTTCATAACAAGTTGAGTTGATGTCTAATTAGTGATTGAGCCATTAAGCCAATTTTCTGAGTGTTTGGTATTCTAATTCTAGCTTCTAAAACACGGTTGGCTGGAAGTCTTTTAATTTTCTTAAATAATTTCATGTAATAGAAATAAGCCAGGTAAACTCCTTTGCGGGATTCCAATGGAAGTAGCTTTATACCAACTAGCGCATCGCTAAAATCCTGGCTTATTTCTGATTCTATTTTTTGTTTGTCTTGCTGTGTAAACACCTCCATGCTTACCTCAGGGAAATAGGTTCTTCCCAATCCTTCATAATCTGCTTGGGCATCTCTTAAGAAGTTTACTTTTTGAAATGCCGAACCTAATTTCATTGCCGAGGGCTTAAGACGATCATACATTTCCGAATCGCTTTCAGTAAATACCTTGAGACACATTAAGCCAACAACTTCTGCAGAACCCAATATGTAATCGTCGTAATTGGATTTGTTATATTCGGTAAAAGACAAATCCATTTCCATGCTTGTCAGAAATACATCAACCATTTCCCATTCTATGTTGTATTGATGATATACTTCTTGAAAACTGTTTAGGATTGGATTAAGACTGATTTCTTGTTCAATAGCATCAACGGTATCTTGTCGGAATTTATCCAGCAAGTACTTTTTATTGTACCCGTCAAAACTGTCTACAATCTCATCAGCGAAGCGAACAAAGCCATAGATGTTATAAATAGATTTGTGCAATTTGGGGCTCAAAAACAAAATTCCCAAAGAAAAGCTTGTACTGTACTTACGTGTTGTAAGCTTGCTACATTGATAAGATACTTGGTCGAATAAAGTCTTCATAATTTAAATTGTTTTAAAAGTTCATTGGCAGATATTTCGCCCGATATGATACTTGGAGGGACGCCCGGTCCTGGCACGGTTAGCTGACCAGAAAAAAACAGATTATCAACTTTCTTGCTTTTTATCTTGGGCTTCAAATTGGCTGTTTGATTTATAGTGTTGGCAAGACCATATGCGTTTCCTTTATATGCATTGTAATCTTTCTTGAAATCGTTAATGCAATAACTTTTGCTGTAAATAATATTGTCTTTAATATTTTGATCGGTTATGTCCTCAAACTTCTCTATGATCATATCAAAGTAATGCGCTCGGGTAGCTTCTGAATCTTCTAATCCTGAAGCTATGGGCATGAGAAAGAATAGATTTTCTGAACCTTCTGGTGCAACTGTTTCGTCTGTTTTAGAAGGGCAGCATACATAGAACAGAGGATCAGTTGGCCATTCTGGTTTGGTGTGAATTTGACAAGAATGTTTTTCGATGTCGGTATGGAAGAACAAATTGTGATGTGTAATGTTCTTGAGCTTTTTGTTTACGCCTATGTAAAATATTAGGCAGGAGGGAGACATGCTTCTGCTGTCCCAATAATCTTTAGAATAACTTTGAAGACCGATATCAAGTAAACTATTTTCTATATGGTGGTAATCTGCTGATCCGATTACGGCATCCACATCCATGCTATTTCCATTGGCCAAAACACGTGAAATATTGTGGTTTTTTGTAATGAGTTTTGTAACGGGTTCTGATGTATGAACTTTTACCCCTAAGCCTTCTGCAACTTGACGCATCCCATCAATTACTTTTACAAAACCACCCATAGGATACCATGTGCCAAGGTTCAGACCTGCATAGTTCATTAAGCTGTATAAGGCAGGCGTTTTTTTGGGGATAGAACCCAAGAACAACACTGGAAATTCCATAATTGCTATTAGCTTAGGATGTGTAAAGTATTTCCGAACGTGTTTGTGAAAAGATTGTAAGAGTTGCAGTTTGAAAGCACCTTTGAAAATTTTCGGGTCTATAAGTTCGAAGATGGAGAGACCTGGTTTGAAGATGAGGTCTTGCATACTGATGTTGTATTTAAACTCGGCTTCTTTCATGAATAGTTTAAGCGAATCACCAGAGCCTGTTTCTGTTTGTTCAAATAATTCTACTAGTTCATCAAATCCTGCTGGGATGTCAAGCGCATCTTGTTTGCCAAAGAAAATTTTAAATGAAGGATCGAGCTTCTTTAATTCGTAGAAGTCGGATACCGAATAACCGAAATTATTAAAGAACCTCTCGAAGATTTCGGGCATCCAATACCAGCTTGGTCCCATATCGAACTTAAACCCACTTTCGGAAAATTGGCGAGATCTGCCGCCTACCGTTTCGTTTTTTTCAAAAATATGAACATCAACGCCCTTTGCGGCAAGTGTACTAGCAGCACTAAAGCTTGAAAATCCTGATCCTATAATAGCAACTTTTGGCATATACAACTTTTTGTAATGACAAAAGTAACGTGTTTGTTTAATGAATAGGTAAAAAGATTAAACAAAATCACATTATCTTCTCAAGATCCTTTATAGAATGTGCTTTTAGGAGTGATTTATTTTGTTTAACGACATCGGTTAAAGTGCTATTTCCACATAAAATGGTTTTTCCTTTCTTAAAATTTTTGGTGATACTATCCATCATGGGGATTAACTCATCCTTGTGCCACGTTCTCACCACGAACAATATCAAAACGTCAGGATTTGTTTTTTTAATGGTGGTTTTAAGGTCTTTAGTAGGGACATTTTGGCCTAAATAAATAACAGTTTTCCCGGATTTTCTGATAAGATAATGGGCAAATAAAAGTCCGATTTCATGATCTTCACGTTCTGGAAGAAATAGCAAATATCTTTTAGAGTTTGCCTCTGGTGCATCTAGTCCATCTATCGCAGAGAATAATTTTTGTCTAATCAGATTAGAGATGAAATGTTCCTGTGTGGGCATAAGCTCCCTTTTACCCCACATCAAGCCTAGCTTGATTAAGGCGGGTAGTATTACATGTCGATAGCACTTATATAACCCTAATCTTAGGGTGGCAGATGCGAATGAATTTTCGAAAAGCTGATTGTTGTAGGTTAGTCCAGATTCTATAATTTTATTAATGAATACATCTAGCTGTTCGTCTTTAGATTTGGGCATCATGAGCGCTTCAACTTCTTCGGATATTGCAGATTCTGATAATTTGCTAACTTTCGAAATCTTTCCTCCATTCGAAATTAATGTGCATGTGTTTAAGAGTTTTCTTAATTGGTCGTCGTTGTAATACCGTATGTTGGTATCGGTTCTGCCAGGGGTAAGTAGGCGGTATCGTTTTTCCCAAATTCTAATAGTATGAGCCTTAATACCACTTAGTCTTTCTAGGTCTTGAATTGAGTACATGCATTATGAATTGAAGTGTAAATGTACTAAAATGTTCAATGTCTTGTTATATTAAGTAAACAAAGATAAGTTTGTTTATTGCTTATCATGCTGAATTACGCTTATTTCAAAGCGTTGCACTAAACCAATTTATGAAATTTGGTTTAGACGATGTTAGCTTGTCATTTTGAAATCGAAAACAATTAAGAGTTTTGCTTAGTTTAATCAATCAAATCTAAATGTTTGATAGATGAAATCAAATTCTCCTCAAACTTATCGGACTTCCCGCCCCGCTTCTCCACCAAAACAAAACCCACTCATTTGAGTGGGTTTTTATTCTACAATTATTTCCCTTTTCATTATTCGACTCTGATGTATTTTTTGTTGTTTCTAATATACATCACGCCTGTGACAGGGTTGGTGATGACCCTCCCTAAAAGGTCGTAAGTTTTATTGTCCATGATTGCAGTAGGTGTTAATTCTTCAACACCCATTGTATTAGTAACATCGACACCAACATTACCATAAACAAATTCCCATCTTCCAATAAAAACATCTGGAATAACTTCTGTCACTTCCCAAAATAATTCATCTTCTATTAAACATGCAACTCCAGCCGAGTCATTTGTTAAAATTGCAGTAACGCTCATTGTATCGGTAAGAGGGATATTGTGATTAAACAAAAAGCCACTGTCATCAATTAAAGTATCTTCAGCAATAATGTTGCCTTGAGCGTCTGTAACCTCCCACACGATAATATTTTCAGCAGGTGGCCAAGTTAAATAGTGACCTGGATGATATAATTTAACCAAACCAGTATCAGATATATTAACGATTAAGTTCATCATGTCGCATGCGACTTGTGCTTGTGTTGTTTGAATTAGCCCTAAAGCAATTGCTAATACTAATAAAACTTTTTTCATTTTCCTTCTAGTTTTCAAAATTGCATACTGTTATAAATTGCATCCTGCACGAGTGTCAAAGTTACTACAAATCCTCCTCGAACTGTTTCGACTTCCCGCCTCTCTGCTCCACCAAAGAGGACAACTCTAAATTTACAGATAATTCCTCGCCTATATTCTGAGCTTGCTTAAGGATTAGTGCAATAAGGAAGCGCCTAATGAGCGCAGCTCATGAAGGACTGTGATCCACTGCACGCGCAGGGCACGAGTGATTAGCACAGTACACCTCCTCTTATTATTTAACCTCTTAAATCTTTACTATTTTATAATAATTATCTACTCTCTTGTTATAGCACTTTACGTAATAGATTCCTGATGCTAATCCGCTTAACGAAATCATAGTTTTACCGTTGTTAGCATCAGACATTGAGCCAGTGCTAATAATTCTACCCCAGTTATCAAACACAACAATATTGATTTCTTCAGATAACTCAGAATACGCATTGAATTCAATGTAAAACTGATCTCTGGTGGGGTTGGGGTAGATTAGGATTTCACTTGCATCGAAACCATTTTCCACGATTGCACTTCCGCTATCAGCTTCAATAGGAATGTTTATCTCATATTCACACACACCTGATGCATCTTGAATAACTACGTTATAGTTACCGACTGCTAAATCATAAAATTCATTTTCATATACGAAGTTCTGGCCGCCATCAATACTGTATAAATATGGGCTTAATCCTGAAGTTGGCGTAATTATTATTGAGCCATTTGCGACTGTTGCAGAGGTCGCATTTATTGCTTCAACATCTACACTCATAAGCGTGCATTCTTCAATGTACACAGTCTCTTCATAAGAGCACATTCCTGAATCATCTTGTACTACTACAAGATACTCACCTGGGAGTAAATCGGGAAAGGTATTGTTCTCTGAAAAACTTTGGCCGCCATTAATGCTATAGCTGTATGGGGTTGACGAAGTGGTAAGAATTGAAATGACACCATCATCGTTGATCGAATGCGTCACAACGATTTCTGCGTTAATCACACAGCCTGCGCCACCAGGACAGATTAATTCTATCGCTTGGCTGCCAAAATCACCATCGTTGTATACAATTGATTCCCCTGTAGAATTAATGACTGAGAAATTCCCCATACCTTCACTACAGCATATTCCATCACCCCATGAATCATATACATGAAGTGAATAGCATGCGTTATAGTCTAAACAAAGCGTTTCTTCAAGATTGCCATTGATAAGACCCCCACTCGCAATTTGGTTATCATTTAAGTCAAAAATTGACCAAGATGTTTCATTAGGCCAATCATCCCCATTTATGATAAGTGTAACAAAATCATATGATGCCTCAAAATCTAAAACTGCAGTTGCTGAGTTATTAGATGATGCCCCATCAACCAGGCCATTCACACCTATAATATTAACGACAACCAAGTTGTCATTTGCCTGAATATTACCGTCAACGACGACTGTTATTTCATCCTGAGTAAGTGATGGTATCTCAACTAATTCGTAGAAACCTCCAACACTTTCGCCATTAATAATAATCTCGAAATACAGATTATTAATAGTGTTCCCGCCATTGTTATCTATGATAATAGTAGCCTCGATTTCATTATTACACGTTTCGCTAAGGTTTCCTATAGACACCCCTGCATCTACCTGGTACATCTTACTTACCACATAGTTTAGGGTATCGTTATTTCCGTATTCGTCATCAACATCACTGACGATTCCCATTAGGTTATACTCACCTGTAGCTGAGAAATCTTGCGGAATTTCGAATTGAATTTCAGCGTTAGAAAATGGCTCTATCGTTTCCGTAACCGTTAACGTTTCCACCTCCTGATCATCTATTAAAAGAATGAGGTTGAAGTCATTCATAGGATTTAATCCAGTATTAGAAATAACGGCGCTTACAAGCTCGCCATTTCCTAAATCTAATGATGATACAGGATTAATAAATTCTGTAAATTCTAGATCATTGTCTGCTTTAATATTTGCCCAGAATGAAACCCATGGCCTTGCTTGTTTAATGACAAGCTGATCCTGGGCGGTTACCTTGTACTCGATATCCATACCGAAGCCTTCAACACCTTCCACATTGTAAAGGATGGCGAATTCATCGTGAATAACAGAGAGGTATTCTCTCATTTGGTCTAAATAGATTTGATCCATAACCAGCTCACCTTGTTCAACGAGATTAGACAATTGTAGAACCAAATAACCGCCCGCCTGATCAGGGTTTTCGTATAACAAGATCTCTTCAGGGACGGAGTTAGGGTCAGGGTTTGTGATCAAAGACTCTCCAACCTGAGTGTTTAAGTAGAACGTGTCTTCAGTGTCATAAATAGGGTCTATACTTATGCCTACACCGTTAGATTTCTCCTCTTCAAAGTTGGGGTGGCAGAGCAATCCCATGGCTGCCATAAAGTGGTCAACGCGGTAGAAATCTCTTTCTTCGTATGCTCTGAAGTTCCACATGCTGGCGTAAACCTGCTTGATGGACTTGGAGATGTGCCCCTCATCGAGGTGCTGAGTTTTTGAGGTGTATAGACCAGCGCCACTGAAGCCTGGTAAGTCCTCATTGTTGGTGCTCGATCTGCATCTGACCTTAGTTCCTACGGGGAAGTCCTCGTGCATTGCTTGGAGCTCATCCATCATCCACTGAGGCATGGGCGCATCCTTAATGTCATCCCGGAATGTGTCTAAGCGGTCGACACGGAAGTTGATGTCGGTTTGAAATGTCGGATTGTCGATCATAACCTGCGCTTCTAGATAGAAGTTATTGTACTGCATAAAAGCATCATAGAAGTAAAAGGGGATACCAAACCCATCAGGTATTGTTCCCTCAGGGATGTCAAACGATCTCATTGTCGCGACGTTTGTGCATTTTGCGCCAAATGCTGTAGACATTTCAAATTCTATGTCATCGAGGGGTATGATTTCTGTGATACTCAGATCGCGTTCTGGGATTTGGGGTTCTGTGGGGCGAATAGATTCATACCATTCATTCACCTCATCTAACGTCGCCTCCCTGAATTGATAGGTTTCATTTTCAACCTTATAGTAAACATAGTTATTCAATAAAATCGCTATGGAGTCGATGGATAACGGATCTTCAATGTAGGCGTTAGGCACATTGTCTTGAATAGCTCTTAGGTTGACGTGGGATAGAGGGGTTTGGACTACAGAAGTAATAATACCTCCAACTCTAGGTAAAGAATTTGGCAACACGTCATATAAAACAATATCTCTTGAACCAGGAGTCTCATCAAGGGTCATATGCTTAAAGAATCCATAACCTTCAGCCTCGTGAAAAGGAATGTAATTTATGTCGGCAAAAACATCAGATTCCAAGACAACCTCAATCCTAGAATCCTCATACTGGTCAGCATATTGAGAGAGATAAGTGTTTTCATAAGCTGCACCAATAAAGTGGTTCATGTTATTCTGTAAGAATGGCATGTTAGCGGCAAGAAGCTCATAAGTTCTTTGAGTATCTTCAAAATTATATGCATTCCCAACAGAGAAATTAAATGAATAGCTTCCTATTACTCCGTTTTCATTAATAACGTTTGGATTGAAAACAATCTCTCCCTTACCGGGACCGACTCCAACTGCACCAATAGAAGAGAAAAATGCTGCGTGTATCGTGTGAGTATTACTATTGATAAAATACACCTTAGGCTCTGGCGTGTCTCTGTCAAGAATTCCAAACTTCACATAGAGTTGCCCATCAAGAAAAGGAGCCCAACTTACATTGTTCACAGTTGCTAGATCCATAAATATTTGGGCATCAGGTACAGAAGTTGCCCCATCCACAAAATCAACAGATTCAGCAAAATTTAGAGGCGCGTCTGTAGGCATGTTGTTATACTCTGTTACGTCATCTATCCCATCTCCATCTATATCACTAGGATTGGAGATGTCATACTGAGTCACAGTATAGTTTTCTAGAGGGTATGCGCCTCCTTGATCTGAAAGAACCATAGTCCCGTCTACTCCCATAATCATTTTGGTAGCCCACACAAAAGAAGGACTGTGCTGGGAACTTAGCACATAATATTTACCCTCCTCAGCTTGAATTGAAAGAAGAGCTTGACCACTATTATTTACAGAGTAATTAATAATTGGAGTGATCTCTTGTGCATGATAAAAACCACATAAAGTAAGTGTGCCGAATAGCACTAAAGCGAATTTACTTGACATTGGAATTAATATATATTGTTTTGATAACATCTATATGCGACTTTATTTAACACATTCAAAAGACGAGTGAAACAAATGAAGTTGGCGAGTTTCGCCACAAATTACAACCTGGTATATGCGATCGTATATATCCAAATCAATATCACCAATCTCTTGATTAACTAGCAGCCCTGCTAACACTCCTGTTGTGTTACTATGCCCCACTACCAGTGCGTCTTGTTGAGTATCGAGAAGGAGATGTGAAAATGATTCAATGTCTTTACCGTTGTAAAGTGTGACTTCAATGTCTTTAGTTTCAGCTGTAGGTATGGCTGTGTTTTTAGCTCTTGTATAGTCTGTGCTGTACACTGCATCTAGATGCACGTCATCTAGAAAACTGCTCAGGGCTATTGATCTTTGTTTGCCACATGTAGAAAGTGGCAAATCCGAGGTGTTCTCAAAAGTGTAATCTTTCTCAGAATGCCTAACTAGATAGATTGTAAAAATCTCATCGTTTTGAGCATCCGAATCAGAACACCATGCGAGAGCCACAAAACACATTATTAAAACCCTTCTAAACATTTTATTGACTTTATAATTGTCTAAGATATATGAACTTAAACTATTTTTTAGGAGAGAGTTAGAATCTTCCCCATCCTTCATTAGAGATTGTATTAAAGAACAACATAAGATCTTCCTCAAATTTATCGGATTTCCCGCCCCGCTTCTCCACCAAAAAGAAACTTCAAAATTGTGAGGTATTTTTGTATCATTGTTTTATTGTAAACATGAAAAATAAAGTCTTAATAATAGTTTTATGTATTCTGAATTGCTCAGCATCGTATTCTCAGTCGCCAAATATTTTATTTATCATTGCTGATGACCTTGGAGTAGATGCATTGAATGGATATAATATAGGTAGCCTCAACCCTACAACACCGCATCTAGATAGTATTAGAAATAATGGGCTTACCTTTTCTAATGCGTGGTCATCTCCCGTTTGCACTCCAACTAGGGCTGGTATAATGAGCGGAATGTACGGAAGTAATAATGGTGTTAAAACTATACCGGGGAATTTAGACACTACATATGTATCATTATTAAAGGCGTTAAAAGATTCAAACCCAATATATACAGCAGCAGTAATTGGGAAATGGCATATTTCTAATCCTACGAATGGACTACATCCAATATGGCACGGTGTAGATCATTATATGGGAATATTAGATGGATCTGTTATGTCTTATAACAGTTGGGATAAAACAGAAAATAATGTTACTACTAATTCTACTAATTATATAACAAGCGATCTTACTGATGATGCTATAAGCTGGATTGATAATCAAAATAATCCTTGGTTTTTATGGTTAGCACATGTGGCCCCACACACTCCTATTCATATTCCTCCTGCTAATATGTATACACAACCATCTACCAATTCACTAATCAAAAGGTATATGGCTATGATTGAATCTTTAGATTATGAAGTTGGTAGACTATTGAATTCTTTAACACCGTATGAGAAGGCTAACACAACAATAATATTTATTGGTGACAACGGAACTCCTAATAATCTTCTTCAAGACTATCCTGCAAATCATGGAAAGACAACCTTATATCAAGGGGGGATTCATGTTCCAATGTTTGTTTCAGGGTATGGAGTTACAAGGATTGGTGACACTGAAAATGCTTTAGTTAATGTAATTGATATCTATGCTTCCGTTGTTGAGATTTCTGGAACCAACCTGCCCGGAGGGATTTACAATAGTTTAAGTTTTAAACATCTCTTAACAAGTTCCACATTACCCAAAAGACAATTCAATTTTTCTGAGATTGATGCAAATAAAGGATTTATTACTACTCAAGGATACACTATCAGAGACTCGACTTACAAGCTCATAGAATATGATAATGGACAGCAAGAAATGTTCAACATTATAATCGACCCATTAGAAACAAATGAATTAATACAAGGAACTCTGACTCCTAATGAACAGAACTTGAAGTCAGAACTTGAAAATGAAGCGCATCAAAGAATAACGGCATGGTCTTGTAAAGATGATATTCAAAATGGTAATGAACAAGGGATTGATTGTGGAGGAACATATTGCCCCCCTTGTTCTACAACATCAATAAATGAATCTGTCATTAGTAACAGTATCAGAGTATACCCAAATCCCGCAAAAAATATTCTACATATTAAATGGAATAAAAACATTAATCAAGTAAGAATAATAGATATGCTTGGAGTAGTTGTTGAAGCTGAAATGATCTCAAAACATACTATTAATATAGAATCATTAAAACAAGGCGCCTATCTTATTGAGATAAGATGTGACGATAAAGTCATTACAAAGAAATTTATTAAATAATCAATATCTTCTTAATGGTTCAGTTCTAATTTCGGGTTATACGATTTCATTCAAATCACCATCAAAATGTTTCGACTTCCTGCCTCTCTGCTCCACGAAAGAGGACAACTCTAAATTTACATAGAATTACTCGCCTATATTCTGTGTTAACTCATCGTGTCTATTAAATATTAAAGTTGTAACGTCTTTCGACTAAATTAGAGGTCTAAAATCAATATGATGAAAATACTATTTACTGCTTTAACTTGTTTGATATGTGTGAGTGCTTTCCTTAATTTTAGTGCTAAACACTAACAATATTTGTCAAAATGAAAATGAAAATTAGTTGCATTGTCTTTCTCACTGCAATTTTGTCTCCTCATCTTAGTGCGCAGTGTTTAAGTGGTGATTGTCAAGATGGAGTGGGCGAAAAGAAAATTAAATATACGAATGGGGACAGTTGTGTTTATAATGGTTTATTCCAATTTGGGACATTTAATGGAGAAGGGATTCTTCAATGTGAGATTTATTCTGAAGAAGGGATATTCGAGAACGGTGATTTAATTGAAGGAGAATACACAAGAGATAACTTATTTCAAAGAGGAAACTTTGTGAATAGAAACCTTCATGGACGCATTTGTTATGAAAAAAGTCAGGATGAAAATGGTAATATATCCATTAATGAAGGTAGGTTCGTGAATGGAGCATTGTTTGAGGGTAAGGCCATCACAAAATATATAGATGGCTTAATAGACGAATGTATTTTTGAGGATGGAGAGCTACTGGGGTGTACTAATAATACTGAAAACAATTACATCTCATCTGATATCCAAGGCGCCGATTCAACAACATTCAATGTTGTTTACGTAGGCAATCAAGCATATGTGCCTATATCTATGGGCTCTGTGAACATGAATATTCTTTGGGATACTGGCGCTTTTGGCCTTGTTTTTTCTAAGTCGGATTTTGCCAAGTTGCAAGAGAATGGCGCAGAACTTTACGACCTCAATCTGTCGACTCAAACTGTTGGGGTGCTACACATACCTTCTGAGGCTCATTACTTCATTCTGAATGACTTAAGAATAGGGGAGATGGTGGTCAATAACATAGTGTGTCTATATAATCCTGATTTTGAAAATTCATTACTAGGCCTAGACTTCTTCCATAAATTCTCAGATGCAGAATGGCACATGAAAGATGGGACATTGAGCTTATTTAACTGACCCCTTCAATCTTTATCAAAGCATCGGTATTACTTTTGGTTTTTAAATCATCTATAATCCATATTAGATGCAGGCAAATAAATGATGACTAAATTTATTATTTTACTTTTAAGTATAGTACTTGGATTGTGTTGTGGTTTCAATCTGTATAATATAATAACGGATATACTTACAGGATTCAGCACCGAATATATTTGTTTTTTTTGTGGTGTAGTATTTTCTTTATTGGTAGTTTCTATATACAAGAGAAAGCTTGAGTTTTTCAGTACTTTTGAGCATGAACTTACCCATAACATTTGGGCCTTGATATTTTTCAGAAAACCTATGGGTTTTCACGTTAATTCTGATGGTTCCGGATTATTTCAATTTACACCCGGAGGTAAATTCTCAGATATTTTCATATCATTATCCCCATATTTTTTTCCTACATCTTGTTTTATATGGCTGCCCTTTCACATAATATGTAAGGAAGAATATATGTGGTTTTATTTTTTGATGATGGGCATCTTCTTTGGCTATCAGGTAATGAGTACTATTCAGGAGACGGGCTCATATCAGACCGATATTAGTTCGCATGGAGTCGTATATTCCTATTTCGTGTTTATTCCTCTATACATTGTTTTCCATGGGATTATTCTAGCCCATCTCACGAATGGATTTAGTGGCATAGGGGATTTCCTCATCTTTGATGCTTATGAGAATGGAAAGATGTTTTTTCAGACAATAAAAATGCAACTTGGCGGTTGAATCCGATCCTATAATAGTTTGTGGAGCGTTTCAAGTTGCGTGCACGATGGGTTACAAGGCAAGTAGGGTAGTAAAAATAGACAAACTTTCAGGTTTGCACTGAGCCAAAACGATGTATTTGTTTTTAATTGTTATGAAGTGTATATTAGACTATGGATATAGATTTTTAAATTATAATCATAAGTGCCAAAAGAGAATTTGAGTTAAGATCTGGTGATAATTATAAAACTGAGGATCGATTTATTGGCACTTTTCAGAGTGAAATAGATACAGAAGCCAAACATTTTGAATTTCTTCTAATAGAAGACGAGACTGTATTTATGGAATGGGTGGATGGTGATTTATCAGAATTAGAGCAAGAAGAAGTGTTTAATGAATGTTTAGATAATCGAAGAGATTATTTAGAGAGTTTTGGTTATGTATATAGAGTAGATTAATCAAACTAAATTATTTATTGGATTTTTATTTTAAATAATTTTCGTTTAGTTTTATGGAAATATAAATTTTTAAAAAATGAGTGAAATAGCTAAAAGTCTCTTTGACAAGGACCCTAAAAGATGGTATGAAGGATGTTCTTCGCTTGAGGAATTAAATGACAATATGCATGGGTTTGAAGGAACCCTACATGGATATTTGTTAATATTGAATGATACAGACTTCGATGCCTATGATGAACGGTTGAACAAGCTTGAAATGGATTATGAAATGTGTTCAGCAGCAATGGAATTTTTGAATGAGTCTCTTGGGTTTAATGAAAAAGGTGAGACAGTTAGAACAGCGATATTTAATTCTGAACAACATCATCCAAATGGAGAAATAAATTCTGATAAAATAAGAGAGATCTTAGGAGATGTATTATATGATTTATATAAATTTCAATAATTATTACTTTAACGGACTTGGTGTACGTGTCTAATGAAATATTTTGACCCTAACATGGATTCCAGAATGGCTGTTGCACCAAAGATGTCAGAAGCTTGAACGGTTGGACGTTGGGCGGATCCAGGAGTGCCTGGCTTAGGGTAGGCAGTGCAAGTATAAGTATAAGTTGTCATACACTAATATAGTTTAATATGTGATGGATAAGCGCTCTTAGGAGTAATTATCACTCTCCCGGTGATGCTGTTTTGTTTTTTGTAACCAAGTTGTAATAAGTCACTTTTGAACCATCCATAATATGCTCAAATGTTATCTCATCAAGCATATTGCCATTGCCAAGACTTTTAGCTTTTTGTTTTACAGGTTTAAAATGAAATAAATGAAATAGTAAATAAAACCCCTTTATACTTAAATGATGAATTGGTTGTTCTTTTCTAAAACCGCTTCCTAGTATAAGTTGTTTGCAACCAGATTCAATTTGTTTGAGCTCTGATGAGCTCCAGTTTATATTCGGTAAGCTAAAACCATCTTTGGATCTATATGTTTCCGGGCCAACGGTTAAATAATGGTTAGCCTTTGTTATTATATAAGGTGCTCTATTACTTTCAAAAAGTTTAGATTCTTCCTCATTAAGTGTATCCATTAACTCATCAATAATATCCATAGAATTTTTCATGTGCTAGAATACAACATTATGATGATTTCTCACATAACGGTAAATAGAAATGATTATTTTGTCCTAGGCGTGCCTCTCGCATAAATCACTTTTTATATTTAATTTATGTCTATCCAACCTTCCTTATCAGACACTTTAATTTTAACCATTTCCAGCCCAAGATACCCGACAATCACTATGCATTGATTCTACTCTCTTTTGTCCTTCGCTTGGAGATACTGCGCTTACTTTTACTTCGAATCTTGCTCCACTCTTTGGGGTAACAAAATATTTATATAAATTAGTCATAATCTAAATGTTCTTTAAGTTGTTTCTATAAGTCTATTAAAATTTACGATTTATCAAAACAAGTTACAAATTATAATGGATGCAATGTAATTAAGAGGCTAAGAAAACACATATTTAAATTATCACCATTTGATGAACTCCCAATCCCCCTCAAACTTATCGGATTTCCCGCCCCGCTTCTCCACTAAACGGGACAACACCAGTTTTTGTTTGTGTTTAAGGACTTGAAGGAGTTCTAGTTCCCCACTCTGACCTTTCTAATGTCGTGGAGTCAGTGAGGGTGGGAGGGGGTATCGAAAAAGTGTTGGGATTTTCTTACCTTTATATGGTGCCAACCCCACACAAAAAGCGAACCCTAAAAGATCAGAATCCTGAACTGGCTAAACAGCGACACCCAACGAAGAATGGGAGACTCATGAAGACAAAGTACCTAATTGCCCTGTCATTATTTATTTTATTATCCTTAATATATGGAGGGTCACTTGATAATGGCTATGTATTAGATGATAAAATATACTATACAGAAAACAGCCTCCTTCAAGAAGAAGGGGGCGGCATCATTGATTTTTTTACACACGGTGTTTTTGAAGGGTATGATGACAAGTTGAATATTTCTGGCAATAGGTATAGGCCAATTTCTCTTTTATCATTTAAAATAGATAAAAAGATAGACTCTCCTACATTTAGTCATTTATTCAATCTATTCATATACATATCCATTTGTCTACTGATATATTATTACTTCCAAAAGAACTTTAAATGGCAGAACTATTCTCCAAGTATTTTGTCTTTAATTTTTGCAGTACACCCAGTACATGTTGAGGTTGTTTCCAATGTGAAAAGTAGGGATGAATTATTGTGTGTGTTTTTCGCTCTTTTGGCGTTGCTTTTTACTGTTCAATATTCAAAAATAAAAACATATACCCAAGGTTGTTTTGCATTTTTATTTATGTGCTGCGCTTTGTTTTCGAAGGAATCAGCAGTTGTTTTTGTGGCGTTAATTCCATTGTTCTTGTTTTATCAGGGAGAAAAACTGAAAAACTCATTTTGGGTTTTTGGTTCATTGTTATGCTATTTAATATTCAGATTCGTTTTCCTCCCTTTTGATTTCTCTAGTCTTGAAACTAGTTTAATGAATGACTCTTTCTTGAATGTTAGTTTAGGTCAACAAGTATCAACAACTTATATGGTAATCTTGAACTATATTGGAAAAGGAATACTTCCTTTAATACTAACTCATGATTATTACCCATTTGTAATTGATTACCAGAAGTTTAGTGTATTCTCTCATTTAATACTAATCGGAGGTGTTTTGTTTTGCGGAATTACAATAATTCGATTCTTGTTGAAGAAAGACCTTATTGCGTTAGGTATAACAGTATTTTTCATATGCCTTCTTCCATCATTGAATATTTTCTATAATGTTGGTACATTAATGGCTGAGCGATTTATGTTTTCATCCATCATAGGCTCTTCATTATTAATGTCTATTTTTATATGCAGAATTGTCAAAATCAATAAGTATTTCGGCTACGTTATGCTAACTTCTTTGTTGATGTTTTATTCATTAAAATCCTATAATAGAACATTTGATTGGCAGAGCGATCTCTCTCTGAGCTCAGCTGACATTATGAAGTCGGATAACAGCGCTAAATGTAACTTATATCATGCTGGAAATTTGATGATAAAATCTAGAGAGACGCGTAATCATTTGTTTTTAAATGAATCGAGACAATATTTAAATAGAGCATTAGAGTTATATCCAGATTATAATAATGCAAAGTTGCTTTTAGGGAATTATCATTTCATTAAACTAGAATTAGATTCAGCATTCTTATTATACAGAGACTGTTTAACAAGAGATTGCTTGTCAAACATGGAGCTACTAGCCAATCGATTTTATGAAAACAAAGAGTATGAAAAAACTGAAAAGTGTTACGAGCATATTATCATGTATAATCAGGAGGTCTCTTATGAATTAGCAGTTTTAAGATACAGGAATTTGAAAAAGTATGATGAGTCATTACTGATGATAAAAAACTTGATTTCTAAATCCCCAATAGATGACAGGCTATATGTAGATGCTGGAAACATACACTTTATGAAATCAGAATATATCAAAGCAAAACGTTATTACCTTAAGGCGGTTGCCATTAATGATGAAAACAAATTAGCTAAGCAAAATTTGATTTTAATTAGTCGAATAGATGATAACTAAGAATTTTCTTCTTGTGAAACAAGAGCCTGATATTTATATAAATCACTCCAATTCCGTATATAATACTATTGAAGAAGCTTATTGAGGAGCTATCAGACATATATCTTGATGGCGTGCTAATTTCTCTAATTGTGTATTGCTTATTTATAATTTGACAAAGTATTTGATTGTCAAAAATAAAATTATCTGAATTGGAGTTGTAATTCAGGGTTCTTAATACGCTTGCTTTATATGCCCTGTAGCCAGTATGGTATTCAGTTAGCTTGAGGCCTGTTACTTTATTCTGAAAAAAGGTTAGAAGTTTATTGCAAATAAGCTTGTAAATAGGCATTCCAAACGAAGCTGCATTACCCATCATTATTCTTGATCCAAGAACAACGTCTGATTGTCCGCTTTGTAAGACATCAATCATTTCAGGGATATGTTTTGGAGAGTATTGAAAATCTGGATGAAGCATTATTATATATTTGGGGTCTAACCCTAAGGCATAGTTATAACATGTTTTTTGATTGCCACCATACCCTTTGTTTTGCTTGTGCAATATAATATGTGGTATGTTATATTTTCTTGCCAACAACGCCGTGTCATCACTACTGTTATCATCTACTAAAATGATTCCTTTCATGTACTGAGTTGGAATTTCATCTAAAGTTAATTTTAGAGTATTGGATGCATTATATGCTGGTAACACAATTGCTATTTCCATGATTTTTTTTTTAACGTTTCAGAAATCATTACCCTCTTATTGTTAAGTGCATAATAGACAGTTATGTTGTGAGATTACTAACATAGTTGTATATTCCCAATTAACTTGATTATCATACACTTGATTATGAAAAATCTTTTATTAATAGCGGTTTCTTTAATTTTAGTTTCAGTTTCGCTTGCCCAAGAAAATGAATTTGCAAATTGTGCTGCTATAGGTGCCTTTGATATTTCTTCCAATATATTATTGGAGCCTCCTATGCCTGGAGCTTGTACAGGTAGTGCATATATAGATTTGGCTGAATTAGAGGGTTATGATTTCACGGTGCTTTGGGGTATGGATATAGGTGGAACCACGGAGGTTATTGGTGAAGGGAATTCTTTATCTAATCTATCTTATGGCGATTATACCATTACCATTACAGATGATTATGTCTTCAATAATGGTGGCAGCTGTTTGAATTGTTTTGATTTTGATTTTGAGGTGTTAGAGCTTTGCCAGGCTCCTGATTATACCACACAATGGGAGTTTGTCCCAAATGAGGATGGGTCTATTAATTTTGATCACTTCTCTTGGCCTTCATCTATGCAGTATCGTTTACTAAATGACCAAAATGATTGTATACAATCTACTAGTTATGATCATTTTGGAACAATTCAGCAACAAACATTTATTTATTCTGCAAATAATCCAAATGTAATATTTGAGAATCTTCCTTCTGGTTATTATACACTAGAAATAGGAAGTGGTTATGAGAGTTTAAATATTATGAATTATGAATGGGAGAGATGTGATGAGATAGTAATACATGTAGAATCTGTGTATTTAGACCCAAGTGCAGATTGTAATGCTATAGCTGCCTTTGATATTGGTTCGAATTTATTATTCGATCCTCCTAGCGGGGCTGATCTTGCTAGCGCAGAGTTAGATGCTACTGATTTAGAGGGTATTACTTACACGGTGCTTTGGGGTATGGATATAGGTGGAGCCACGGAGGTTATTGGTGAAGGGAATTCTATTTCTAATTTATCTTATGGCAGTTATAACATTACCATTACAGATCAAGCTATGAATGGTGGCTGTTTGAATGATTTTGATTTTGATTTTGAGGTGTTAGAACTTTGCCAGGCGCCTGATTATACCGTACAATGGGAGTTTGTCCCAAATGAGGATGGGTCTATTAATTTTGATCACTTCTCTTGGCCTTCTTCTATGCAGTATCGTTTACTAAATGACCAAAATGATTGTATACAATCTACTAGTTATGATCATTTTGGAACAATTCAGCAACAAACATTTATTTATTCTGCAAATAATCCAAATGTAATATTTGAG
>Ga0209089_10000982_pt1 | contig 26042 bp, 24 predicted proteins | sample ArcticOcean_MG_C_FD_187431 | JGI IMG/M metagenome (GOLD analysis project Ga0209089, IMG submission 187431) | Marine microbial communities from western Arctic Ocean - ArcticOcean_MG_CB2_150 (SPAdes) (version 2) | ecosystem: Environmental > Aquatic > Marine > Oceanic | place: Arctic Ocean: Canada... | reverse complement strand
GAAACATCTGCCGGTGAGACCCGTGTTGGCGTCCTGGTTCGCCAGGAACATGGTTATGGGGACTATGTGCTCCGGCAGCATCGATATCCGACCCGGCCTGTTGCCTGTTTGGCCCTCCGCGCGTCGGGCGTCGTTCTGCTCGTCGTAGCCAGTGGTTCGGGCATTGCCGGGAATCAAGATATTCACTGCTACGTTGCTCTCCTGGACCTCGTCTGCCAGGTAAAACATCATGGTCATGGTGGCCGCCTTGGCCGACTGGTACGGCATCTCTCTGCTGCTGGAGCGCTGCGCCACGTAGGCACCGCCCAACGCCGTATGCATTGCCCCGCCGCTGATCACAGATACAATGCTGCCGCTTTGCTTTTCAAGCATGGGTTTGATGAATTGCCGGGTGACTTTAAGCGTTCCAAATACCCCAACGGCGAACATCTTCTCCCAATCTGAGTCCTCTGTCTCCAGTGTGGTGATCTTCCCGGTCGGCGGAAACAGGTTCCGTTGTCGCAAGCCGGCGTTGTTGACCAACACGTCCACTGTGCCGAATTTTTCCAGAGTGGCCTGGTAGGATTTCTCTACCTGGGTAGCGTCGCTGATGTCTACCGTAGAGATCAAAACGTCTTCCTGACGGTCTTGAAGCTCACTTAAAAAGGCGTTGTCGTTGTCTCCGGAGAATCCCGTGGAATCCCAAGAGAGGTCCATGGCAACCACTTTGGCACCCTTGGCCAAGAACCCTTTGACCATTGCCCTGCCCATGCCCCTGGCGCCGCCGGTTACGGCAACAACATGGCCTGTTAAATTAGACATCTGCTTTCCCCTCAGGACCAACCCCGCTACTTGGGTCCAATCGCTCGGTTTGGAATTGCCGCTAATCATACACGCTTCATCTGTGCTTCACGGTCATAACTCCGTGCTATTATTGGGCCGCCAAATACGAATCTGAATCAAAAACCTGAATAAATCGCCCGAATAAATTGATGGAGGATCACCATGCCTGGTGGCAATGAATGGCTAGCCCAAACCCCGGAAGAAACCCTGGAGCCTGAGATTCCTATCTGCGATCCCCATCATCATTTCTGGGTTGCCCGCCCGGAGCCGGTGCACTACCAGCAGTATCTGTTGCCAGAGCTATCCAGTGACGTGGGCAGTGGCCACAACGTGAAGTCGACCGTGTTTATCGAGGTCCGCTGCGAATACCGCACGGACGGCCCCGATGAGATGAAACCAGTGGGTGAGGTTGAGTACATCCAGACCATCGCCGACGCTGCAGCCGCTGGTAGCCAGGGCCCAACCAAAGCAGCCGCGGCAATCATCGGACACTCCGACTTGAAGCTGGGCGATGGTGTGCGCCCGGTGTTGGAAGCGATGAAGGCGGCCAGTCCCAACCGATTCAGGGGTGTGCGCCACTCGGTGGGTTATGACGAGAGCCCAGAGCTGGCCAACCGCGACATCAAAGGCGCTCTGGGCACAGATGGCTACCGCGCCGGGGCCAAGGTGCTGGCAAGCATGGGATTGGTGCTGGAAAACTCCCTGTACTACCACCAGTTGTCCGAGTTGGCAGACTTTGCCAGGGCTGTTCCGGAGCTACCTATAGTGCTGAACCATATTGGAGGTTTGGTCCGGGTCGGTCCCTACGCCAACCGAGACGAAGAGGTGATGCCCGAATGGCGCAAAGGTGTAGAAGAAGTTTCCAAATGCCCCAATATAATCATGAAGTTGGGCGGCGTTGGGCAGTTACGCTACGGCTATTATTGGCATGACCGCGAGACAGCCATCGGCTCGGAAGAACTGGCCCAGGAATTGGGTCCGCTCATGGAGCATTGCATCCAACAGTTTGGTCCTGACCGGTGTATGTTTGAAAGCAATTTCCCGGTGGACAAGATTTCCTACTCGTACAATGTGATTTACAACGCGTTCAAGCGGCTGTCTAAGGGTTATTCACCCACTGAACGGGCTGCCATGTTCCATGACACCGCCGCCCGCGTCTATAACATTTCAGATTAGGCACACGTCTTAGAAAGGATTGGAGTCAATATGGAAGTGAGACCATTCACGATTGCCGTGGCAGATAACGTTTTGGACGACCTGCGCCAACGTCTGGCCGACACCCGTTGGCCAGATGAGATTCCCAACTCAGGTTGGGACTACGGCAGCAACCTGTCTTACATCAGAGAGTTGGTGGAGTATTGGCGGACGGATTTTGATTGGCGTGCCCAGGAAGCCAAACTCAACGCCTTCAATCACTTCAAATCAGAGGTGGACGGTCTGGATATCCATTTCATTCACGAAAAGGGCAAAGGGCCAAACCCAATTCCGCTCATCATCACTCACGGGTGGCCAAGCTGCTTCTTTGAGATGACCAAGATCATCCCGCTATTGGCCGACCCGTCGAGCCACGGCGGTAATGCCGCTGATTCGTTCGACGTTGTTGCGCCTTCGCTGCCTGGCTTCGGCTTTTCAGACCACGCCCAGGACCGGGGTATGGAGGTCCAGCGGGTGGCCGGTATGTGGAACAAACTGATGACGCAGAACTTGGGCTACCCCAGGTTTGCGGCTCAAGGCGGTGATATTGGTAGTGGCGTGACGGCCCGGTTGGGCTTTGCCCATGCTGATAGCCTGTTTGGTATTCACCTAACGTCCATCACCCGGCCAACTCCCTATCTGGGCGCAGGCTCAAAACCGCTCACCGATGCTGAGCAAGCTTTAATTACCCAGCGGGCCAAATGGTTCGATGATGAGGGCGGTTACAACCACATCCAGGGCACCAAACCCCAGACTTTGGCCTACGGGCTGAATGACTCTCCGGCTGGGTTGGCTGCATGGATCGTGGAGAAATACCGGACGTGGAGTGACTGCGACGGGGACGTGGAGAAGAGCTACACCAAGGACGAACTGCTGACCATTGTGACGATCTATTGGGTCACGCAGACTATTAGTTCGTCCACGCGTATGTATTACGAGAACCAGAAGCACCTGTGGGTGATGGAACCAGACCAAAAGGTGCCTGCGCCGGCCGGAATGGCCATGTTCCCCCAGGAGATTTCAAAACCTCCCAGGGAATGGGGGGAGCGTTCCTACGATGTTCAACGCTGGACTGAAATGTCCAAGGGCGGGCATTTTGCAGCATTGGAAGAACCGCAGTTATTGGCTGAAGAAGTCAGGGCCTTTTTCAGAGGCTTTAGGACAACTTAAAATACGTCTAGCCACCTGGTGATCCCATCTTCAGCGTGTAATTTGCCGGGACATCGGTGTCGGGGCTGCGCACAAATAGCTCTTGAGGGCCGGTCTCAGAGAATTTGTAAGCCGCAGTGTAGGCATCCACCTCTGAGTTGACCTCAACCAGGAAAACGTTGGCGTCCGGGCTCCATACGTTTACTGTCTCGTCGTTATCGTGGGTCAGGCGGATGAAGTATTCCACGCCTTTACGGACTTCGACTTGATAGGCCTTGGACTTCCATCCATCAACGTCGGTGTCACCATTAGTGCTTGTGCCTGTCAGTTCCTTCCAACAGACTGCAGCCGACCACGGCTAGCGCGACTAGACCTGCCAGGGCGAAAAAAGAAACTTCATAAGATACTCCAGTGGGTGGTCATGTCTACTAAATCTACTCATATAGCCGAGGCTAAAGAAAGCCACAGGTCTGGGCAGTTTTGATGCCACGACTGGGGCAGATATTTAGTTGATTGCTGGGCTGATGAATTCTATACTCCGGCAAGGCCTGCTAACTCGCGCCAGACGAATTTAGACCATGCGGACTTAGGAGTGGGAGATTAAATTGGAATCATTTGAAGAACGAGCCAAGTTATATAAATCCGAGTCAGAACGATTTCAGGATTATTTGAAGAATCTTCCGGCCGATGAATGGAATAAACAAAGCGCCTGCGACGAATGGTCGGTGGCAGATGTGGTAGCTCACTTAGTTGGTAATTCTGAATTTTACGCAGGTACGGTAGCTCGAGGACTCCAAGGAGAATCCTCCCCGCCAGAAGGACGCCCAGAGGCTGGGACCGGTCATCCATCACTCAGTGCCGAATCTCTGGCCAAGTCTTCAATCGCCGCCAAGGAGCGGTTGGGCGACAAGCTACTTGAGACCTATCTGGAGAAGGACAACCACCTCATAAAACTGCTCACCGGACTAAACTCAGAAGACCAGGCCAAACCCTGCTATCATCCCGGGAGCATTGTTCCGGCGGGAAATTTTGTGGACCTCCGGTTCAAAGAGGTGATCCTCCACGAGTGGGATATCCGGTCTGCAATTGAAGAAAAGGCTGGCCTATCTGCTTCTGGTCTGGCCTCGATGATCATTCTAATCAATGAATCTTTTGCATCGGGTTCGCTCCGTTGGGCCTTTTGGGCTGGCCCAGCGCTGGACCGGCCCGTGCGTTACCGGTTTGAAGTGAAGACACCATTGCCAGTTTCGGCGGACATCATCGTAGAGGGGGACAAATTCCGTTACGAACAATCAGCGGAGGGCGTTGCGGACGTTACATTCCGCTGCCACACCCACATCTTTGCACTGCTAATGTACGGGCGTATGGCAACTGCCGACGCCATGGCCGCCGGTCATCTGTCAATTGACGGTGACGCTGGTCTAGCAGCCCAGTTCAGTCAATGGTTCAAGGGCATTTAGGTCGCCCTAAAGACTGCTGATTGTGCCACGAGCGGTAGTGCGATATTGCTGATGGGATGTAGTTGGTCTACGAGAAGCGTGACGGGTTACAAACCCGCCCCCGCCCGAAAGACCAGTAAGAAGCCACACGGCTCCGTTCGTCCTGAGTTAGTCGAAGGAACAGTCGGGGCTAAGAAAAGTTTTAGCTGAGTGGATTCAGGCGCTCTAGAGCCTCACCGGACAGTCGGTAGGTTAGCCAGCCGTCTATCCGTTCCGCGCCCAACTTCTCGTAGAACCCAATGGCGGGCTCATTCCAGTCCAGTACCGACCATTCCATCCTGGGGTAACCGCGTGATTTGGCCAGGCCAGCGCCGTAGGCTAGGAGCTCTCGCCCTACGCCGTGGCCGCGCCATTCCGGCAGCACAAAAACGTCTTCCAGATACAGGCTGGAATTCCCCGAGTACGTGGAGTAATGCTGGGTGAAGATGGCGCATCCCACCGATACAGGCTCGCCGTCACGGATTGAGAGATGTGCAAAGTAGGCCTCTGCGTTGGCATTAGGGCCAAACAGCGACTCGGCCAAGTTCGCTTCAGTGGCCACCACTTGATCAGCCAGTCTTTCGTAGTCAGCCAGGCCCTTGATGAATTGTAAAACCAGGGCAACGTCATCTTTTGTGGCCGGCCTGATACTGATTACGCTTTTGTCACTCATATTCTATCCAGAGCTCTCTAGCCCACACGATATCTATTGAGCAGGTCCATGTTTAACTCGTAGCCAAGTCCTGGGCTGTCTGGAACCGTCACATATCCGTCTGCGTCCGGCTGCAGCAGCGGCTGGAACATCTCCGCCCGGAGCGGATCAACAGCCACCGGATAAATCTCCAAGAATTCGCCGTGGGGAATGGCGGCCACCAAAGGCAACTGGAGTTCTTGGCAGCCATGGGGAGCGATTGAAACGCCTCGCTCCGCAGCCAGATCCGCAATATCCATCGCTACGTCGTATCCGGGCACAATTGCCACGTCCACATTTAGGATGGACGCGCCTTGATGGTCGAGCAGCGCCTTAAAATGGGCCAAATGGTAGCCGTTCTCCCCGGTGGCAATTTTGACGCTGGAGGCTTCGGCAAGCTGGCGATGGCCCTCGTAGTCGTGGATCGGAAGAGGCTCTTCGAACCAGTAGACATCGTATTGGGGCAGTTGCCTGGCAAACTCCAACGATGTTTCTAGGTCCAGTGCGCAGTTAGCGTCCACGAGTAGCGTAGCCTTGTCGCCAATGGCCGTCCGAGCGGCTTTCACTCGGCGCATGTCACCGGCCACACCCATGTTGGGATCGCCGATCTTAATCTTCACGGCCGAGGCGTGCATTTCTTCAACGTTGAAGCGCACCTCTTCTTGCAGTTCTTCCAGTCCTTTGCCCTCCGCATAATACCCGCCGGCGATGTAGGTGCGGACGCGCTCTTGTGCACCGCCCAGCATTCGGTGGATGGACTGGCCGGTGGCCTTGCCCTTGATGTCCCAGCAGGCAATGTTGATGGCCGCCAGCACCTGGGTGTTTATGCCACCGATTCCAAGTATTTTGATTAGTTTTTCGCCTAAGTCGTGGGAGATTGAGCGTGTTTCCATGGGGTCGCGACCCACTAGCAGAGGCCGAAAGTAGTCAACATAACCGGGGAATAGGTTCAAGGGACGCTCAGCTGCGGTACCGCCGTTCCAGCCGTAGCCCGTGATTCCTTCGTCCGTGAATACCGTTACTTTATGGAGCCGGCCTGGACCGTAGAAATGGCCGCCGTTCCAGATTCCAGGCCGCTCCCACTCAAATATCTCACTAGTGATATTGGTGATTTTCATTTAATACTTGGTTGACCTCAGTGATTAAGGGATGCCCATCCAGCGCAACCGCCGCACGCCCAAGAACAGCTTGATGGCCGTGCTCTTGCCGGCGCCATTGGGGCCAAGCAGTCCGGTGATTCCATTTTGTACCTGGAAATTCACCGACATCAAAGCAATGGTCTGCCCGTAGTGTTTGGTGAGGGATTTAGCTTATAACAGTATTGCCACGCCGGTATTATACGCGGGTTGGAGTTTGATTTTGGTCAATCATGTGTAGGATTTGACCTAGTCCTAATTGACTAGTTATCCGGGTCAGACCATAGTGCATCAGGTAAATCCGGGCAGATAGAGAACTAAGGGAGGCGGAATGGTAACGCTCGTGACCGGTGGGACAGGATTCGTGGGAGCAAACATCGTTAAACACCTGGCTGATAACGGCCACCATGTGGTCAGTTTTGATATCAATGGGCCAGACAAATTGCTTGAAGATTTTGTCGGCCAGGCGTCTTCTCCAGTGGCATTTATCCAGGGAGATATCGTCGACCCGGAATCGGTGGCTCGGTTAGGTCTGGATTATCAGATAGATAAGATCGTCCATGCAGCGGTTTATACAGTTAACCGAGAAGCCCTGGAGATCGAGCGCAGCCGAGACGTCATTGCCATCAACCTTGAGGGCACGGCCAACCTGTTGGAATTGGCCCGGACCCAGCAGACGAAGCGTTTCATCTACGTCAGTTCCGGCGCGGCCTACGGCTCGGCCCTTCCTAGCGACCAGACCTTGAATGAGGAAACTCCTCCAGTGCCGGAGAACCTGTACGGCATCACCAAATTCGCCAGCGAGATGATTACTCGACGCTACGGCCAACTCCACGGTCTGTCCACTGCCACCGTCCGCCTCAGCACACCCTACGGGCCTATGGAGCGCGTGACCGGCCACCGAGCGGTCATGTCGGTTTTTCATGACTGGACCGGCCGTGTGGCACGCGGAGAGGGCATCACTACCGAAGACATGGACGATGGCCGTGATTACATTTACATCGCAGACATCGCCGATGGTTTGCGCACGGTGCTGGACTCACCGAATTTACCCCACAACCTGTACAACCTCACAACAGGCATCTGGCTGACCCTTCAGGAAATTCTAGATGGGGTTATTGAGCTTTCACCTAACACCCAGGTGACCACACCACCCGCCAAGCTTTCCGTGGCGGCCGGTGGAAATTACTCCCGTGGCCCACTCTCCAGCCACCGACTTTTCAGCGATCTGGGCTGGACTCCAAGTTACGACCTAAAAGCAGGACTCACCGATTACTTGAAATGGCGCACCGAGTCTGGCTACCTGGATTAAACTGCCCACGATTAAATTACCAGGCTTTTTGACAAAATAACGACGCCGAAATAGCATTGGCGCGTTAGGCACAACTTGCGAATTAGAATCACAGATTACGGAGGCAACTCAAAATGGAATCATCAGGAATTTCGCACATCGCAGTCTGCGTTGCGGACATGGACAAATCATTGGCATTCTATCGGGATATTCTGGGTATGAAAGTCGTCAAGGACTTCATAGAAGACACCACCACGGGCGGACTGACCCACACCTACGCCCACAAACGTAACACTCGCCGGAACGTATACCTGGAATGGGGCGAGAAACAGTTCTTTGTGATGACCAGCCATCCAGGCGACGAAGTAGACGGTTCAGGCATCAAGCTGGACCAAGTTGGCGTTAGCCACGTGTCGTTCACAGTCAAAGACGTTCGGGCTCTGGCCGACGAGCTAATCGCGGCTGGTGTTGAGATTGCCGGTGGCATCGAAGCGTTTGCAGACGAGAACGGGAATGTCCGTACGTTCTTTGCCTTTGATCCCAGCGGTATTTTGGTGCAGTTCGATAGCGGCATCGCCGCCTAAGCAAAAGTTTCCAAGATTGGCGATTAGTTTCGGAGCCCGGAGGTTAATGCCGGGCTCTGATCATTTTGGAGGGCAGTTTCATGGCCAGTGAGACAGCGGATGGCAGGAAAGTCGAGTGGGGGATATTTGACTGGGTAGAGTGGGGCCAAAACTCCCCGGCCCAGATATTTGAGGACCGCCTAAGTCTTCTGGAGTATGCCGACAAGCAGGATTTCTATTGCTACCACATGGCGGAACACCACACCACTCCCTTGAGCGTTGCGCCGTCTCCGGGCATGTTCCTCTCAGCCGTTGCACAGCGGACCTCCCGGATCAGACTCGGCCCTCTGGTCTACCTATTGCCCCTCTACAACCCGCTGCGTCTCATTCAGGAGGTCTGTATGTTGGACCACCTGAGTAAAGGGAGACTGGAATTGGGAGTGGGCCGAGGCATCGTACCCTACGAAGTCGCCCGGTTTGGGGTTGATCCGGAGAAGGGTAGGGCTATATTTGATGAGGCTTTGGTGGTGCTACTGAAGGGCCTGAACAACGAGACCCTAAACCATGAAGGCGAATTCTATAACTACAAAGACATTCGGCTGTGGATTAGGCCGTTCCAACAACCACACCCGCCCATCTGGTACGCCAGCGGCAATATTGAGACCGTGCCGTGGATGGCCAAGAACGGTATTAACACCAGCCATATCTTTGACACCAACGCTGTCGTCAAAAAGCACTTTGATCTCTACCAAGAGATTTGGCAGGAACACCAGAACAACCCGGACCGAATCAACACCGCTACCCAGGCGCCCAAGCAGGGACAAACCCGCCACGTCTATATCGCGCCCACCGACGCCGAGGCAATAGAAGAAGCCCGCAGCGCCTGGAAGGCTTGGTGCGACAACATCAACTACCTGTGGAACCTCGGAAATTCAGACAATCTGAAGTGGTTGTACGACTTTGATACTCTTTTGGCCGACGGAAAAATCGTCGCTGGTTCGCCGCAGACCGTGAAAGAAAAAGTCTGGCAAGCCATTGAAGAGTCAGGCATTAATTACTTTATAAGTGTATTTGCTTGGGGCAACATTCCGTACGAAAAAGTTCGCCGCGCCATGGAATATTTTGTGGATGAGGTTATGCCCAGCCCAAAGTAAAGACAGGCCCAGGGTTATTGGTCTAATTTGGTCGTGAGATTCTGCTTTACCCCAGGCCATTCATTCTTAGTGATGCTGTAGATCACCGAGTCACGTATGCGACCGTCCGGCATCACCATGTGGCTCTGCAGGATGCCCTCTTCTTTGGCTCCAAGCCGCAATATTGCCTGCCGCGAGGCATTATTCAGGTAGTCAGTCAGCAACTCCACCCGGTTCAATTCAAGGCTCTCAAAAGCGTGAGTGAGCATTAACAACTTCGCTTCTGTGTTCACCCGTGAGCGCTGCCAGGTCTTGCCCAAAAACGTGAACCCAATCTCGACTCGCCCATTGGCCAAATTGGCACTCATGAATCGCGTTGAGCCTGCAATCTGATTTCCAGAGTCTTTATCAATGGTGGCAAAGGTCAGCCCTTCTCCCCTTTCATGGGCTGCTTTTGCGTTGGCAAAAAACTGATCGATAGCGTCTGGATGAGGAACGAGAGTCACAAAGATGTTCCACAGTTCACCGTCGGATATGGCCTTGCATATCCCATCCTTGTGGCTTTCTTCTAGAGGCTCCAGTCGAACCTGATTCCCTTCCAATACCACTGGTTCAAAACTCATCGGACACCTCCAAAGGTCGGTCGACTTGGGCAACCGGAAATCGTAACGATGTGCAATCGTATTATTGCTCTAGAATCCCGTCAACCCTCCGTTAATCTCCAAATGAATGGCGCATGCTTCTAATCATTGGACAGACTCCGGGATGGGGATTAATATCTTTGTTGGCTCGCTTCGGCGATGCATCCTTTTCTCATCCCATAAGGCGGTCTCCCTACCTCTCCATGCATCTCGTCCGCACCGCATCAAGTCGTTAATTTGAACCTAGTCTCAAGTCTCGGCCAAGCAACAAAGCAACTCTCCATACTCAGACAACGCAACTTTGGTCTCGTGTGGTCGTCCATGGCCCTATCCCAGATGGGGCAACAGATGGAGACGGTGGTCGTTGTCTGGTACGTGTTGAACCTCACCGACTCGCCATTGCTGGTTGGGTTAACCGCAACCGCCCGCATGGGATTCAACTTCCTAGCGCTGTTTGCCGGTGCCACCGCTGACATCGTTCCGCGTCGGACGCTATTGTTGATTGCCCAGACGGCTATGGCCGCACTGGCAATCTTAATGCTGGTTCTGATTGTCACGGACTTGATCGAAGTCTGGCACATCTTTGTCATTACTTTGGCTGCCGGACTGGCCCGCATCTTCCAGCGTCCAACAGCCCAGTCCCTGGGCGTGGATAGCCTCGACCAAAATCGAATTCCAAACGGCGTTGCCCTCTTGAACGCGGCAACCAACTTCGCTTTGGTGGTTGGCCCAGTGGTGGGTGGAGTCTTGTTTGACCTATTTGGGCCAGAGGGCGCTTACGCGATGGTCGCGTTGTTGAACGTGTTCAGCGGCGTTGCTGCGTTCTTCATTGGTGCCACGCGGGTTAGCGTGTCCAACAAGGGCGAATCGGTTTTCGCGGTTGTGGCCCAAGGTGCAAGGTACGTCAAGGGCGAGCAATTGCTCTGGTCTGTGCTCCTGGTGGCGGTCATATTCAACATCACCGGGTTTTCGTTCCACGTAACGCTGGTACCCATCTTTGCCAAAGAAGTGTTGGACGTTAACTCAGTGCGTTTGGGAATAATGATTTCGTCCTTTGGGATCGGCGGGCTAATCGGCTCACTTTTCTGGGCGTCGATCCCCAACCTGCGTCATATTGGACCGTTGTGCATCCTGGCGGTGATGGGCTGGCACGCGACAATGATCGTTTTCGCAGCCTCAACTAATTTCTACCTATCTGTGGCGATACTAGTAGTTACGGGGATGATGTTCTCATCAAGCCTGGTAATGGTGCTTACAGTTCTAATGAAGACAGCTCCGCCAGAGTTCCGAGGCCGAATCATGGGCCTGCGGACTCTAGCGATCTATGCTCACGCTTTTGGCAGCGTGGCGTTTGGGGCGGTTGCCGGGATGCTTGGCGCTCCGACCACTGTAGTAATTTGTGGGATGGGCGGCATTGGGATGATGGTTGTCCTGGCTTTGATTGCGCCGAAGTTACGACGATTTTAAGAATCGGCCGTAAGAACAGCACAGCTCAATTGGACAGGCACGGGTTCGCGCAGTAGTATTTCTGAGATTCACACAGGTGACACAACTTCCTATTCCATAAGGTGGTCTCGACATAGCATGCAACACCCCTTCTTCGAATCAACCCGATAATTTGAATCTGGTTACAAACATAGGCCGCGCGGCCGCACCAATCTCAATCCTCAAACAACGCAACTTTGGCCTCATCTGGTCTGCGATGGCCGTATCTCAGATGGGATCCCAGATGGAGACGGTGGTGGTGGTGTGGTACGTGCTGAACCTCACCGACTCGCCGTTCCTTGTTGGTTTGACTGCAACAGCTCGGTTGGGGTTCAATTTCCTGGCCCTCTTTGCCGGGGCCACCGCTGATATAGTGCCTCGCCGCACGCTAATGATAATCGTACAGGCGGTCTTGGCATCGTTGGCGGTGCTGATGCTGGTTCTGATTGTCACTGACTTGATCGAAGTCTGGCATATTTTCGTTATCACGCTGCTTGCTGGACTGGCGCGTATCTTCCAGATGCCCACCGCCCAATCCCTGGCCGTGGATAGCGTAGTTCCGGAACGCATACCGAACGCCGTGGCATTAATCAGCGCTGCAATGAACTTGGCATTGATTATTGGGCCGATACTCGGTGGACTGTTGTTTGACGTGTTTGGCCCGGAGGGCGCCTACGTGATGGTGGCGTCTGTCTATGTCCTCAGTGGATCGTTGACGTTCTTAATTGGTGAGACACGTGTCACGATCGCCAAAAAAGGAGAGTCGGTTTTCTCCTTGGTGGCCGAAGGGTTGCGCTACGTCAAGGGCAACCAACTGCTATGGTCGGCGCTTTTCGTGGCGGTTATCTTCAACATTACCGGGTTTTCGTTCCACACAACCCTCGTCCCTATCTTCGCCAAAGACGTGTTAGGCCAAGATTCATTTGGATTGGGGATACTTATCTCAACTTTTGGTATTGGCGGGCTGGTAGGTTCCATGTTCTGGGCGTCGATATCAAACGTGAAACACACCGGAATTTTTTGCTTCTTAGCCGTGATCGGCTGGCATTCCACCATGATTGTCTTCGCAGCGTCCACCAATTTCTATCTGTCGGTCGGAATTTTGGCGGTCACCGGAATGATGTTCTCATCAAGCTTGGTACTGGTGCTCACAGTTTTAATGAAGACTGGTCTGCCGGAGTTTCGCGGTCGCCTCATGGGTTTGCGAACACTGGCCATTTACGCCCACGCTTTTGGCAGCCTCGGTGCGGGCGCGATTGCCGGTGTGTGGGGGGCGCCGTCTGCGGCAGTGCTCTCCGGTATATTTGGCATCAGTATGATGCTCGGCCTGGCTTTACTGGCGCCCAAGCTGCGCCGGTTCTAAATTATAGGCATTAGACTTGGGCCCAGCGAGGAACCCAGTCCACCCCATCCCTCATTATCACCGCGGTTTGTCGGGCCTTTGGCTCGTATTTCTCCAGAATGTTCCAGAACCGGTTCGAGTGGTCCAGTCGCAGACAATGACATAACTCGTGGACGAGCACGTACCTGGCCAGGTGCGGTTGGACGAATAGCAGGTTGCGGTTCAGGCTGATGGATTTCTCCCCGGAGCAACTACCCCACTTGGTCAATTGACGGCGTACGGAAACCCGATTGAAGGGCAACGACAGTTCTTCGCTGAGTCGGCCCAGCCACGGGACCAACATCACCTTGGCCCTTTTCTGCAGCCACTGGTTTAGCACCGCAGCAATTTCCACCGGTTCATCCACCGAACCCGTGATCAACAAAACATTGGGGTCTTGTTCGACTAATTTTGTCTTGGCGCCAGTAGAATCGGCATATTCAATACGCCAAAACTCGCTCAGGAGATCAAATTGGACGGAGTCTGGTCGTGTGAGTTCGTCTTCAGGTTGGATTCGGCTTAGGCTTTTTTCGATCCAGTCTGCCTTAGATTGGAGAATCTCCGGAATCTTAGACTTTTTGAACCCAACTGGAATCACCACTTCCAGGCCGGTATAGGCCGACACCTTGATGGTCACCCGTCTGGCCCGTTTGCTCACCCGCACACTGTGCTTGGGAATGACCCACTTCTGGCTCATGATTCGTCTTCCAAGAGATCTCGTATGAACCAGTTAATCTGAGCGTAGTGAAGGGTATCGTTGATGCTGGGAATTGTGGTTCTGCCAGCAACGAGGCTCTTCGGCTGCTGCCTCAGAATGACATGGATATGAGTGTGGTAAGGAATTGAAAAATGGCCAACCGAATAACGATTGGCCATTCTTGATGATATTTTTGAGCGCCGATTCACGAGGGACAAATCCTAGTAGTGGCGCAACTCAACTACGTTGTCGTCCGGGTCATAGATATAGAGCGAGATACCGTCGCCGTGGGAGCCCCAGCGTTTTCCCGGACCTGCCTGGATGCCCACTCCCATAGCGATGAACTTATTCTTGAGTTCTTCCATGTCTGTAGGTTCAATCACCATGCAGAAATGATCCAGGTTCTTCACGCCGTCCCGGTCAACTGGCTCTTGGTCGGAACCAAAGAAGTCGATAATGGTGTCGGCGTTGATGCGTGCTGAAGGAAAGCGAATCTCCCCCGCCTTCCATTTGTCCACACGCTCGGCCTTGAGTCCCAGAACCTCAGTGTAAAACTTGAGGGACACCTCTACGTCCTTGTTGCGCAGAACAATGTGGTCCATCTCGGTGATCTTGACCAACGCCTGGGATTGTTCCGAGGTCTTGATATCAGTTTCAGTAGCCATGGTTCCCTCCTGCTTCACATTGGAGTCTGGAAAGTGTGCGACCAGTATACATCCTCAAGTAATGTGAGGACACCGCAATTTAGTCGCGGGTCTGAGTGATCACTACGATTGGAAATACCCGAGTGGTGCGTGATTGGTAGCGCTCATAACCGGCATAGATTTCTACGAACCTAGGCAACAGTTCCTCACGCTCTGCCGACTTAGCTATTCTGGCAATGCCTTGCCACCGGTCTTTGCCAATCTGGACTGTGACATTTGGGTTGTCTCGGACGTTTAACAGCCAGTTGGGGGCCTTGGGGTTTCCGCCGAATGACGCAATCACCGCAGGGTTGCCATTGTGTGTCACGTATAACAAGGCCACGGTCTTAATCCGTTGGGAGCGACGACCGGTGGTCCCCAATAGCAGAAAATCGGCGTTGCCCCGGTGTGAGACAAATCGGCCACCGAGCAATGCGTACAAGAACCGGTGCAACCGACTGAGAATGGCAGCCATTCTATAGCGACGTTTCATGTTTAGACTTGGCAGTCTACCACGCCGCTAGCCGCCATTCAGAGCGGAAGTCACCTGCTAAGAAGCATGATTTTCGGTTATAGTTATAAGAGCAGGTTCGTGTATGTTCACGGACCATTTTGTTATGCTGTAGTTAGACCACAACCTGGAGCAACACTCACCCCATGCCTCTGGTTTCCACTACAAATCTGGCCGTGCACTACGGCGTCGAAATTATCTTTTCCGGCATTGATTTAGACATCAATGAACGGGCTCGAATCGGTATCGTCGGCCCCAACGGCGGCGGCAAGACCTCTCTTTTGCGAGTGCTCGTGGGAGAACAGGACGCTACTCAAGGAAGAGTTGCTCGTAACAACGGCATCCGAGTCGGCTACGTTCCCCAACACCCCCAGATGGAAATTGACGGCACCCTCAGAGAAGAGATTCTCTGTGTCTTTGAAGAAGTCCGGGCGTTGGAGAAAGAGCTGGACCAAGCTTCCGCGCAGGCAGAGGCAGCGGCCAGCGATTCTGCAGAGGCTGGCCGTCACTACGCCGATCTGCTAGATAAGTACGAAGCCCTGGGCGGATATACCTACGAGCGGTCGGTCGAACGCATGGTCGAGGGGTTGGGACTGAGGCCAGAAACCCTGGACTCACCAGCATCATCAGCCAGTGGCGGTGAGCGCACCCGCTCTGCGTTAGCCAAGGCCCTTCTGGGCAACCCTGACCTGCTGGTATTGGATGAACCAACAAACTACTTAGACTTGAAGGGTGTCACCTGGCTGGAGCGCTACCTGACCCACTTTGCTCCTGCTGTTTTGGTGGTCTCCCATGACCGATATTTCCTGGATGAGATGGCCACCCAAATTTGGGAGATTGACCACGGGAGGATGAACACCTTCCCCGGTAATTTCTCCAAGTACCGAGTCCTCAAAACCGAGCGTGACCTACGCCAGATGAAGGAATACGAGGCACAACAGGAATTCATCTCCAAAGAACAGGCGTTTATCGACAAGTACCGCGCTGGGCAGAGATCACGCGAGGCCAAAGGCCGTGAAACTCGCCTGGCCAGGCTGGAACGCATTGCCAGGCCAGACCGAGAACACTCTATTTCTCTGTCATCCGCCAGCGCCACTCGCACCGGACAAGTGGTTTTGAGCACCAAGGGACTGCGAGTTGGTTACACCGATGACGGCGTGCCCACAGAGTTGCTCAACGTACCGGATTTGCAGTTATCACGTGGCTCTCGCATTGGGTTGATTGGTGATAACGGCACCGGGAAATCAACCTTTATCAAGACAATCCTGGGAGAAGTGCCGCCACTGGAAGGGTTTGTGGCCCTCGGCCAGAGCGTCAAAGTCGGTTATTACAGTCAGGGATTGGACGACCTAGACGAAGAACAGACTGTTTTGGAATCGTTCCTCGAGATTAAGAACATGCCCTTCGAGGATGCCCGCTCCTACCTGGCACGGTTCTTGTTCCAGGGCGAGGACGTTTTTCGGCCGGTTCGCTCCTGCAGTGGTGGCGAGAAGAGTCGTTTGGCTTTGGCCCGGCTGCTAATCACCGAACCCAACCTGCTGGTGTTAGACGAGCCGACCACCCACTTCGATATACCAAGCAGAGAGGCTCTAGAGCAGGTGCTCATGACCTACCCAGGTACGATACTGATGGTGTCTCATGACCGACACCTTGTAGCGCTCCTGGCCGAGACCCTGTTGGTCACCGGAGACGGCAAGCTAAATGTATTCAACGGCACGTTTACCGAGTGGGTAGCAGAGCAACAGGAATCGGAAACTGCTGCTGTCACAGCCCGTGAAGAAGATACGGTTAAGCCAGTGGCCCGCCCCAAACCTGTCGCCGCATCAGGCCAAAAGCGCCGCAACCCAGCGGCGCCGGTGATTGACATGGAAAAGATAATCACGGACTTGGAAGAGAAGCTCAAAGACATTGAGAACCAACTTCAAGAAGCAACGATTGGCCAGCAATTTGAAACCATGACTCGCCTGGGAGAAGAACACATCCAGACTCAAGCAGAGCTGGAGAAACAACTAGAGGAATGGGACACATAACGCCCTTAATTTTTCAAAAACAACACCTTTGGGAACACCCGGGTTAAATCAAAAGAACCCCAATTATTATAATTGGGGTTCTTTTATTGGTATCCATAATTGGTTTGTGGCGGCTTCTAATGAGGCGGAGCGGGGTAATTGCGCAGCTCAGCGACACGTTTGTACTGGTCAGGCCAGTCAGCGGCGCCGTCCAGTTCAATCTGTGCCTGAATTGGCCAGTACGGGTTCCGCAGGAGTTCTCTAGCCAGCAGAATCACGTCAGCCTCGCCGTCTTCTAGGATCTTCTCCGCTTGGGCTGCTTCGGTTATCAAGCCAACAGCGCCGGTGGTCACCTCGGCCTCGCTTCGGATGCGCGCAGAGAACTGCACTTGGTAGCCAGGGAACGGGGTCAAAGTCTGGGTGGATGAGTTGCCACCGGAAGAACAGTCAATCAGGTCTACTCCATCTTCCTTGAGCATGCGGCTGAAATCCACACACTCGTCAACGTCCCAGCCGTTTTCCATGTACTCCGTGGCAGAAACTCGGACGAAGAGGGGCATGGAGTCGGGGATCGCCTTGCGGACTGCCCGGGTTACCTCCAAGGGAAAGCGGACCCGGTTCTCCAGAGAACCACCGTATTGGTCGGTGCGCTCATTGGAGAGCGGTGAAAGGAACTCACAGGCAAGGTAGCCGTGGGCCATGTGCAGTTCAATCACTTTCATGCCAGCGTTGACGGCCAATCGGGCAGAATTGGCAAAATCATCGATTACCTGGCCAATGTCTTCCAGAGTCATCTCCCGGGGTGCGTCCCAGTCTTCCTGGAAAGCGATGGGGCTTGGCGCGATATTGTCCCAGCCACCGTTGGACGAGTTTAGCTGATGACCGCCTTCCCAAGGTTTGGTATGGCCAGCCTTACGACCAGCGTGGGCCAGTTGAATGGCCGGAACCGACCCGTTGGAGACTATGGCGTCCACTACAGGGCCCATTGCTTCAACGTGGGAATCATTCCAAAGCCCCAAGTCCTGGGGTGAGATGCGACCATCCGGGCGAACTGCTGAAGCCTCCAGCATGACCAGGCCGGCCCCGCCAACTGCGCGGGTGCCATAGTGGACAGTGTGCCAACCGCTGCAGCGTCCATCTTCAGTCGCGGATGAGTACTGGCACATTGGCGCGACAAAAACTCGGTTTCGGATCTCTTCGCCCCGAATTGTGATCGGTGAGAATAGTTTGCTCATGAATCTCCTAGCCTAATTTAAAGCCTGAATATAAATACCGGGCCGGGTTCAACCGCCTCGGCATGGTTGGGGTTGGGCACCTTGGACTATCCACAAAAAAACCTCAGCAACTGCTGAGGAATTCATTGAGACCGGAAGTTTGTCAGAGCAATTAAACAAACCTCCGGGATTGGATTGAAAATGAGAAGGGCAAAAAAATAAGCCCCCTGTTTCTTGGGAACTTGCCAAGTATCATGGCGCAAATCACTTGGTCTTGTCAAGTGTTTGTGCGTAAACTCGACTAATACATCAATAAACGAGCGCATTACTCAGCGGCTGAGTCTCCAGTTTCATTGATGGCATGTTGGTACTCGGCTGCGGTGTCCAGGTCTCGAAACGACTTCAGGCTATCGGAATGGGTCCGGAAATAATCCTCGCCCAACTTGATTACACTACACCTCAGGGCCAGGGCGTACATGGAGGTATCACCCAGGCTGAGCAACTCCTCCGCGATGGGCGGCAGCTTTTGTTGTAGAAAGCGTGCAGGGTTTGAAGGCGGTCATTAATCTCAGGAATGAGCGCGTCACAGTCCCCTAGATTTGCGGACATATCCTGGATCAATGCGGCGCTGAGGTATGGCATATCGCAAGCGGCAACGCGACATCTCTGGCGGTCCAGACCCCGCACCTCACCAACCAACGGTCCCTGCAACGGGTGTTCATCCTCCGCGATTTCCACACCTAGGTCCAGCAGTGAGGTTTTGTCCCTAGTGACCACGAATACTTGCCTGAAAACCAGTTTAAACGTAGCCACCGCCGCACCAATTAAGGATGTGTCACCAAACGGCAGGTTGGCCTTGGGCGCGCCCATTCGCCGACTTTCACCCCCGGCGAGGACGATGGCATCAAACTGGGATAGTTTTGGCTGGTTACCTGAACTCATCAGAAATCTGAGCCCAGAAGAACTGGTAATCCGGTTTTGGCCGATTCGTAGGCCTTCAGAACCATGGCCAAATCCAGACGACCCTCCTCTCCAGTCATGGTCGGTTCGGTCTTCTCCCGTATGCTGCGCATGAATTCCGACACCATGGGGTCGATCCCGCGCATGTGGTCATCCAACTGGCGTACTTCCTGGGAATGACCATAGTCAATCTTCAACCAAGGTCTGCCCATCTCAAAATTGATACGGCCTAGTGTGCCTGAGACACTTACGGTAGGCCGTTCGGAGTCTTGGCCAATACTCCAGGTGTGGTTGATGATGCCCACGACCCCACTTTGAGAGCGGGTGGTTACCACGATGCCGTCCTCCGCATCCAGTCCGGGTTGGCCCGGTGGTACCTGGGAGGCGTACAGCCGAGTTGGACGCCCGACTAAATAAGACAACACGCTAACCTTGTGGATGCCTCCATCTATGAACGTCCCTCCCCCGTTGCGCGACTTGTCGTTACGCCACGAGTTTGGTTTAAAGGGAAATTCTTCATGTAGCTGGATGAGCCGAACTTTGCCCAGCGCTCCCGAATCGATGATTCGCTTTGCTTCTTGAACCGCGCTCAGAAACCGACAATTCTCAGCAACCATCAAGGTTACTCCGGCTTGTTTGGCGACCGAAATTATTTGACCTGCTTCCTCGATTGTCCGAGCTATGGGCTTTTCCAGCAGTATGTGTTTGTTTGCGGCAGCGGCGAGCCTGACGTGTTCCAGATGGAGGTCATGGGGGGTGCAGATATAGACTGCATCTATTCTAGGATCGGCGACCGCGTCTTCATAGGATCCGAAAGCTCCAGCGCCGCCAAATTCTTCTGAGTAAGCTGCAGATCGACTGAGGTCTCTGCTGGCAAAATACAAATCAATCTTATCCCGGTAAGTCGAGAGCGATTCCGAGAACGAATGGGCGAACGACCCACAACCCAAAACGCAAAGCCCTAGTTTCAACTGAGTCTCCGCACTGAAAAGAATAATCCGAAACCGTGGCGTTTTAGCAATCAACCACAGACTCCAGATTATATCGTCTTAGCGATTGTTGAAGATCGACTACCGCAGACGCGGCTAATCTACGTCAGGTTTCTGGGAACGAAACTCATAGTGTGTTTGAACTCTGTGTGTTTGAACTCTGATTCCCCGGTCTTTTTGAGAATCCCCTTGCCCAGTTAGTACCGGTAGCGGTTATTGATTGGATCGGCCAATCCAGGAGCGACTGAGTTTGCCGCCATGTCCGATCGCCATTGAGCAGTAACCGATGCCAATTAAGGTTTTATGTTGGCAGAGACGAATAATATATACTGCTGCTCGGGCATTTACCCCGTCCAAAACCTGAAGAATGATAATTGGAGGCCCCATGGAAGAACGAGGGACAAGATTGGAGGGCAAGGTTGCCATAGTGACCGGCGCCGGTGCCACCGGTGACGGCGAATTTGTCGGTATCGGCCAGGCTATTTCTTTGCTGTTCACCCGCCAAGGGGCCAAAGTCATATTGGTTGACCGGGACGAGAAGAATGCGCAGATAACATTGTCTCAAATAGAAAAAGAAGGAGGCGACGCCTCGGTTTTTGTTGGTGACGTCACCGATATAGAGTCCTGCCAGGCTATGACCGAAGCTGCCGCTAAGACCTATGGCAAGCTGAACGTTCTGATTAACAACGTAGGTATCAGCGGCCCAGGCTCGGTTACTGACGTCTCGGAAGACTTCTGGGACACGGTAATCGACGTCAACCTAAAAAGCGTGATGCTCACCAGTAAATTCGCTATCCCCGAGATGATTAAAGACGGTGGCGGCTCAATTGTTAACCTGTCTTCCATCGTAGGCATCCGAGCTGGTGGTGGACGGCCCAGCCACGCCTATGCGGCCTCCAAAGGCGGAATCCTGGGCCTGAGTAATTCCATGGCCGTTCACTATGGCCGAGACAACATCCGGGTAAACTGCATTGCCCCTGGCCACGTCTACAGCCCCATGGTCGCCCGGCACAGCTCCGAAGAAATGTTGAACCTACGCCGCCGTGCTGGCCCATTGGGCTTTGACGGCACCGCCTGGGACGTGGCCTACGCCATCCTGTTCCTGGCCTCGGATGAAGCTCGCTGGATATCAGGTGTCACCCTTCCTGTGGATGCCGGACTCTTGGCCGCCACGCCCCTGGCAATGTTCCCTTATCTGAAAGACCCGGAGTAGGTATTACTGGGCGCGGAAAATCTCATTGGCCAAATCGATGGCTGACCGGGTGAAGGGCAATCCGCAGTAAAATGTGGCGTGGACGAATACCTCCACGATCTGCTCCTGACTTAGTCCGATGTTCAGCGCTCCTTTGATATGGCTGGCCAATTGAGCTTCTCGGCCCAGGGCTGCCATTGCCGCCATAGTGCAGATGGAACGGCTGGGCAGGTCCAGGCCGGGTCTAGTCCACGTTGAACCCCAGTAGTATTCTGTGGTCAGTCGGTTGAACATCTTCTCGGCCTCGGTAACCGGGCCTGGTCCACCACCTGAAGGCGGGCCCATGTACTCCACCCGCTTGGCGATTCCTCGCTCGTTGAGTTGGTCGGGTGTCTCAGTCGTGTCAAACACCTTTTGCGGTGTGTAGTCGATGCCCCGATCCTCGAAGACCTGTTTGGCGATGGCCAAGGCGTCCAGTGTAGCCGGGACTCCACTGTAGAAAGATGAATGCATCAGTACTTCAACAATCTCTACAGGAGTCAGACCCAAGTTGAGGGCGTTGCCCAGGTGTCGACGGACCTGGTTGTCTCTCTTCAGCACGGTCAGACACGTAACAGTGACCATCTCCCGCTGCTTGTCGGTCAGCGCAGGCCCATGCCAGATGCTGCCAAACAAGAACTCTCCGGCGATGCGCTCCAAGTCCGGGGCCATCTCCCAAGCGAATGGGGTGGAGCCGGTGGTCAGCGTGCCTCCACCAAATTTAGTCCGCGTTTCAATTCCTTTCTGCCAGCGTTCATCCAAGGTTGTCATGTTCCAACTCCCATCCCATTAGTGTTTTCTCGTTATCGTTTTCAACTAGCGCATTGTACTGACCCAGACGGGCCACGCCAACCTGCCCTGTGATACCCTGTTAGCCAATCATTTCACCCGTAAATCAGGAGTGCTATTACGTGGCGCTCTGTATTAGAACGTGAGGTTAATCATGGAAATTCGCAACGCAGTAATCGTCGACGGTGTCCGCTCCCCATTTGGCCGGGCGGTACGGGGTAAATTAGTCGCCACCAGGCTGGACGAGCTTGGTGGGAAGGTAATCAGACAATTGCTGGAACGGAACCCCAAGGTTGAAGACCACATGATTGAAGATGTTGGTCTAGGCAACGTTTTGGGCAACGCTGAGTTTGTGGACATGGGACGTGTTGCTCGGATGGCCGGTCTTCCGCCGGAAACCTCTACTTTCAACTCCAACCGGCAGTGCGGCTCCAGCATGGAGACCCTCCATCGGATTGCCCAGGCTATCATGCTTGGCGTCATCGACTGCGGTATCGCATTAGGCGCCGAACGCATGGCCCGGACTATCCCTGGCGATGAGGGCCCATTCACCAGAATCACCGAACCCACACCCATCACGTTCAACAAATCCCAACGGGATATGCCCGCAGACCACTACGATAACTTCTCGGTGCCATTCCCTGATTTCATTCTGGATTCACCGCCCAAGGTGTCTATGCTGCAGACCGCCCAGAACGTGGCAGAGGTCTACGGACTGACCCGCAGCGACCTGGACGAATACGCCGTTCCCAGTCACCAGAAAGCCGCCGCCGCCTACGATGCTGGCCGCTTCAACGACGAAATAGTTCCCCTGGAAGTGGAGCAACCGGTATTCGACGATAAAGGAAATTGGCTGCCAGACGAGATTGGCCCGACCATAACCTTTGACCAGGACGAGTGCATCCGACCCGGCACAAACTTTGAGGCCTTGATGAACCTTAATCCCATTCCTGGCGTGGTCAGCTACGGCGGTAGTGAGATTGTCATCACCCCCGGAAACTCATCCCCAACCAACGACGGCGTCAGCGCCATTCTGGTTATGAGCGAAGAAAAAGCCCTGGCCCTAGGCTTGGAGCCGCTGGCCCGCATCGTTGGGTTCGGCGTGGCCGGCGTGAAGCCCCAGTTGATGGGCCTTGGCCCGGTTCCAGCCACCAAAAAAGCCATGAAGTACGCCGGGCTAACTATGGACCAGATCGATCGTGTCGAGTTCAATGAAGCCTTCGCCGCCCAGATCATCCCCAGCGCCCGCGAACTGGGTATCCCGATGGAGAAACTGAATGTCAATGGAGGCGCATTGGCCATCGGCCATCCCCTTGGTGCCACTGGTGGGCGCTTGGTCCTGTCCTTGGCCCACGAGCTGCGACGCTCGAACTCCAAATACGGTCTGGCCACCCAGTGCATCGGCGCGGGAATGGGCATCACCACAGTGTTGGAAGCCATCTAAGCCCTCCGCCCTATTACAAGCACAGAATCGAAAGGCCCTGGGATTTGATTCCCAGGGCCTTTCGTTATTTGTCGACATATTGTTGTGGCCGCAACCGCACCCCTCCTGCCATGGCCGTTCACTGTAAGTTCCCAATCCGTTCATGATGAGCCTGTCGAACCACGCCAGTTAGCAAGATTGACTGCAGACAAGAAATCCTTCGACAGGCCCAGGTTAACCCGGGTTAGTGTTAGAAGTTTGAATGTCGATTAATTACTAAAGATTTTAACGTTCAGCTTTTTCTGATGTTATTGACAAATATGCAAGAAAACCAAACTACTAACATTCTCAAATAATAAGATGAAATAATTTACATCTAGCGCTCGTCAGCACTTATTTAAGAACTAGATACACGTAAATTCTCAGGCAAATTACTTTCCCAATCAGGCAGCAGTGGCACTCTGGGAGATGGCAATAGTACTGCCGATATAAGACCGATTAAACTAAAACCTAAGGACAAGAGCAAAGGTGCCATATAAGTCCCTGTCAAATCCCATAAAACCCCAGCAACAAACGGGGCCGTTCCCATTCCAAACCCACTTCCAATGCTTTGCCAACCATATAAACCGCCTTGAGGTACGTTCCCGTAATATTGGCGGTTCGCAATTGGGAAAGTAGGGACCTCACAACTTTGGCCTATACCAAATAACACAGCAAATACATAGAAAGCCCATGGGTCATGGGCCAGGAATATTATTGCCATGGGAAACGCCTGTAGGGACATACCGACGACCCAAACGGTTTTACTACCTATCCTTTCGGCTATAACTGGGACAGCTGCACGTGCAAATACGCCCACACCTTGCTGGGTTGCAAGAACTCCAACTGCTAATTCAAGAGAAACGCCACGCTCAACCGCGATAGCAACGAGAAGGACGTTAATTATCTGGTGCCCCATACATCCCCAATAGTGGATGCAAATCAGGTTCCAGAAAGTACCGGTTTTCTTTGCCTGTTGTAAAAAGACGTCAGCCCTGATTTTGCTCTCTTCATCTTTCTTGGGTTTTCCGATGGGCTCGTCAGATTCGGACCCAAATGGCCGCAATCCAATCGTTGCAGGTGCATCATAAAAAAATCGGGTTAACCCCAGTATTAAAACCCCTCCCAAAATGCCGGGTAGCCAAAAGATCCACTTCATCCCAAATTGATCAAACGCTGCGCTAATGAAAAATATGAAAGCAATTACCCCGATGCCCTGAAACGCCCAAATTCCTCCCATGGCCAACCCCAAGTGTTTCCTAAACCACAAGGTTAGTCCTGATATGGGGAGTACCGTAAATATACTGGAAGCTAATCCAAGAAGCAGACCGAAAAACACATAAAATTGCCATAAGCTTGACATAACTCCCGTAAGTAACATCCCAGCTATAAATAAAACCCCACCAAACCAAAGTAGAGGCCGCATTCCATATTTATCTCCAACCTCTCCAATATATGGGCTTACCAATCCTAAAACGATCCATTGGAGGCTGAACCCAAGGGTAATAGCTGAGTATCCCCATCCAAACCCGAAATCCGCGTCGTTCAAGTACGGAACTAGGGCTGCCGCAGCGAAACGAATAGAAGAGGTTACAAGTACCATAGTGGCGGCTATCGCTACGATGAACCAAGCATAATGAATTCGGTTAGATTTCAAACTTACCATTCGTTAAAAACAATCAAATTTGTTAGAACCATTGGATATTCTCCAGATAGCAATATCCTGGTTATTAGCAGGATGAATCGCGACCCTGTTAAGAATACTCTTTAAGTGACCGGAAATGGGATTTTCGATTAGGGCCTCGATAAAAGATCTTATCGAATACTAAAAGTAATGTCTGAAGACAACCTCAGCGACACACCCCGGTTTGTCTTGTCCTTCGATTTCGATGGTCACTTCGTTTACCACTTGAAAGCACCCGTCGTTGACCTTGTCAACACTGACTATTTTGCTGCGGCTTCTGAGGTTGGAACCTGCTGCTACTGGGTTTGGAAAACGAACACGATTCATACCGTAATTGACTGAAACTTGTATGCCGGGATAAACCGGTGTGCTTGAATCGACGCTTCCCGTTAAGTGCGGGATTAATGAAAGAGTCAAAAATCCGTGGGCTATTGTCCCTTTGAAAGGTGATTCTTTCGCAGCTCGATCAACGTCAACATGGATCCACTGATGGTCTTGGGTAACATCTGCAAACGCATTTATCATGTGCTGGTCTATCTTTTGCCAATCACTAATGTGAGTTTCTTTTCCAAGTGTGCCGCTAATCTCTGCTATCAAGTCATCTATTGCCATGTTTTCTCCATAGTTCGATATATTTAATCTTAGTCGGCACAATGCAGACCTATCCTAACGGCGATATTAACAATTAAGGCCCCCTCCAATGAGGGGGCCTTAATTGTTAATATCGCCGTTAGGAATATCAGCCTAAGCGTTTTGTTACGCAGGTCGGTCTTTTAGTATTTCCACTCCCAGAGATCCCATGTCGAAATGTTATTAGCATCTACCTTGAAGGTATAGACCACTGCGGCA
>Ga0209089_10000973_pt1 | contig 26156 bp, 32 predicted proteins | sample ArcticOcean_MG_C_FD_187431 | JGI IMG/M metagenome (GOLD analysis project Ga0209089, IMG submission 187431) | Marine microbial communities from western Arctic Ocean - ArcticOcean_MG_CB2_150 (SPAdes) (version 2) | ecosystem: Environmental > Aquatic > Marine > Oceanic | place: Arctic Ocean: Canada... | reverse complement strand
ACACGCACTCAAATTGTCAAGGGAACATTTAGATTGTTAAATCTAAAATTGTCCAAGGCAAAGATTCCCCTGATTCTAACGAACCACACTTACCAGACGATGGACTTATATTCCAAGAAAATCATGTCGGGGGGCAGTGGCCTCAAGTATGCAGCATCTACAATTGTTTTTCTTAGTAAGAAGAAAGATAAAGATAATGATGAGGGAAACATCATCGTTTGCAAATTAGATAAGAGTAGATTCACTAAACCGCAAAAGGTGGTAGAAACAAAACTTAGTTATGTAAGTGGTCTGTCACGATATGCCGGTCTTGTAGAAATTGCAGAGAAGCATGGTATCTTTAAGAAGGTGGGGAATAAACTGGAAGTTGGTGATGGTAAAAAGTATTTTGAGAAGGCTATTAACAAATCACCCGAAAAGTTTTTCACTCCTGAAATACTAGAAAAACTTGAGGCAGCATGTAATAAAGAGTTCCTATATGGTGACTATGATGATAGTGGAACCGAAATTGAAGTTGGAGAAGAAACTGATGATAAGTAACGTACAAGATCATTATGAATATGTGCCAGCTCATAAAGAAGAAACTGCTGTTATTAAAATAATCAAGGGTCCAGCAAAAGGAATGGTGTATCGATATAACAAAGTTTCATTTGAGGAAGTCGGAGACGAAATGGAATGTAATTTCGATCACCTGATTATAGAAGAACCGTTAGCGGGAAGACTTTCTAGAGAAGAAACAAAAACTATCCTTGGTGATATTTTGATTTGCATTTTGGAAGAAACTTTAATGGTAGGCGGAGGCATTGGTGATGGACAGAATAGAAACGACAATATTAAAGAACCTTCTTCACAATGATGAATATGTAACGCGAGTTGTCCCATTCATGGATGATACTTATTTCGCTGATGGTATTGACAAAATTGTATTCAACTCTATCAAAGAGTTCATCGAGAAATACAAAGGACAACCAACTAATGAAAGTTTGACAATTGACATTGGTAACAGAAAAGATATTTCTCAAAAAGAACATGACGATGCAATTGCGTTAATCAAAGAACTGAAAGAATCGAAAGACTTCAAGAAACCCGCAAATATGGAATGGTTGATTCGTGGAACAGAAGCATTTGTTCAGGAACGAGCCATTCACAATGCGGTAATGGAATCTATTCACATCATCGGCGGTGAAAGTAAAACACAGGAGAAAGGCGCTATCCCAGGCATCCTCCAAGAGGCTCTTGGGATTTCATTTGACCGACACGTTGGCCATGATTACATGGAAGATTCTAAAGATCGTTACGATTTCTATCACACCACAGAAGAACGTATCCCATTTGATTTGGAATACTTCAATAAGATTACTGGTGGTGGATTGGTATCGAAGTCTCTGACGATTGCAATTGCAGGAACGGGTGTGGGTAAATCATTGTTCATGTGTCATCATGCATCTGCGTGTTTGATGAGTGGATTGAATGTTCTCTACATCACAATGGAAATGGCAGAAGAACGCATCGCAGAAAGATTGGATGCAAACTTGTTTGACATACCCATATCGGAAATATCAAATTTACCTGAAAACGCATTTGACGATAAGGTCATGCAGTTGAAAAAACAAACTTGTGGAAAGTTGATCATCAAAGAGTATCCAACAGCAGCTGCAAACGTGAGTCACTTCCGTGGATTGATTGATGAACTCAGGATGAAGAAAAACTTTTTCCCTGATATTATCTTCGTTGACTACTTGAATATTTGTTCCAGTGTGAGACTGAGACAATCCTCCACGGTTAACTCATACACATACATCAAGGCAATCGCGGAGGAGCTTCGGGGTCTTGCAATGGAGATAGATGTTCCTGTAGTCAGTGCGACACAGTTTAATCGTACTGGATTCACCAATACCGATCCGGGATTGGAAGATACCGCAGAAAGTTTTGGATTGCCTGCAACCGCAGATTTGATGTTTGCAATGGTTACATCTGATCAAATGGAAGAGATGGGTCAGATCATGATTAAACAATTAAAGAATAGATACAACGACCTAAATAAACCAAAGAGGTTTGTTGTCGGCATCGACAAAACAAAGATGCGACTATTTGATGTGAGTGATGCAGAACAAACTCTAAATGATACTGGACAAATAGATGATACTCCAGCGTTCGACAAGAGTGATTTTGGACAAGCGATGTTTAATGAAAAAGATTTTCGGGATTGGGAAATTGAGAAGGATTAACCATAGGAGATTTACCTTATGAAATTCATAATCCTTAATGATACGAGAAATTATCATAATGGGTCTGAAGCTGTTATGAAATACATTGACAGAAATATTATAGAAAGTGGACACACCATTATTCAGTCTGTCTCGGGAAATACAAAATTGCCTGATTTAGATGAATCGTTGTTTGAGGAGGCGGATGCAGTATTAGTAAATGGTGAAGGAACTATGCATCATAATCTGGGCGCAAGCACATACTTTCTTCTTGCGAAATTGGAAGAGGCTCAGTTGCTCGGCAAGAAAACATTTTTGATTAACAGTGTATGGCAGGATATGACAAATGATTATGACCATGTATTAAAAGCACTAGATTATTTTAGTGTTCGTGAAGTGTCAAGTCAGATAGAACTGGAAAGAAAACATAAGGTAGAAGCCCATCAACATCTCGATTTGAGTTATTATGCTCCAGTAAGGAAAGACCGATATGGAGTTTTCGATCTTGTAGTTGGACAATTCCCATATGGTGAACAATACAGACCAAAGTTTGCTAGAGTCATTGACATATTTTCTATGGATTGGTCAAAAATTGTCAATTTACTTACAACATCAAATATATTGGTCACTGGTAGACACCACGAGATGTATGCCGCATGTAAGGCAAAATGTCCTTTCGTTATAATGGAAAGTAATACACACAAAAACTCTGGTCTGTTCAAGTCAGCAAATGTGAATCTACAGACAATTCCCATGGATTCAACAACGAAGGATATCGAAGAGGCGATTTCTCACATGAGTTTTGCAGAGTTTGGGAAATTGTTTGAGTGGATGGACCAACAGAAACCATTTGACATCGGGGATATATAGTAGTCGGTCAATTTCTCAAAGTCAACTAAGTATAAATATAAGAGGTATAACTATAAAACATACTGAGGGGGGTATAGTATAATGAATTGGATCACAGCAGACCTAGTTGAAGTATTACACAATATGTCTTGGTTTGATGGGATTGTATACATCATCTTTGGATTGGCTATATATGCCGCAGTTCGTTGCATAACATAAAGAAAAACACTTAGTGAGTTTTGCAAAACACACTAAAAACGAAGATTTGGAGAAGACATGAAGAGGTTCAAAGAATTTATATCAGAAGTCTATGATATCTCTTATATAGACAATATTCAAGACCTACTTGCAGAGCAAAACACTAATCTACCTAACGAGGTTTTTATAGGTTTAGATTATGAGAGAAGTGAAAAGTTATCTAGTAATAGACGAGATATCATAATTGTTCGTTCAAAAGATAGAGAAGACGACAGAGACGAGATTTTACGAAACCTTAAACAACAAGGTATCGAAGCAAAGATAGGTTCAGGTTCTTCAAGTGTTGATCCTATAGATGGCACACACGAAGACAAAGCATTTCGTATTATGCTCAAACCTGTATCAGGTGGTATGGCCGAGACTACTCTTAATTCATCAATCACAGAATTATTTCCTGCAATCGCTTTTGAGAAAAAGTATAATGCAAAGAATATACAAGACTTTCATAAATTTTTATTAGGTCAAGAACCTAAAAAGTTAAAGTGTGTTCATGAAAAAGATATCTTAGCAGCACAAGAAACAATTAACAAAGCAGATACATCTAGTAAGTTTGAGATTAAGATGAATAATGCAATCGCAATATTGCAATACATTAAAGATCAAAACAAAGATAAACCTATCAAAGAGGTTCGTTGGGGATATCGTTCATCTTCAAAACCAGCTGGTGTACCAGGCAATCACCCAGGCGATATATTTCTAATATACAAAGACAACAAAATTTTAGGTGTAAGTTTAAAAGCAGGTGGTAAAAAAACTGCTGAACCACAACTAAACACATATGTTGCGACAATATTCAAATCGTTTCAAGACGAAGGAACATATAATAAATTAATGTCAGCAGCATTTAAAAGTGTATATTCAAAAATAAAAGGTGTAACATCAGATTATAATAAGAACAGAAAAACTAAAGATGTTCTTCGTGCCTTTGAAAAAAAGAACAATAGAAAGTATGAACAATTATATGACGAGTATCTGGAATTAAATAGAAAAGCAATAGTTAATAGATTTAATAAAGATAAAAAGAAAACATTATATTATATTCAACAAGAAGTATTAAGAGACGCACCTAAAGTACCTACAATGGTAATCAAGGCAGAAGGTAAAAACTACTCAGAGGTTACAGACAAAGACGCATTGGGTGTATTTTTACCACAAGTACAATTCATAAAAGCATATGCAAGTGAATCATCAAAACAAAATTGGTTTATAGATATGAAATCTGGTAAAGATAAGTTAACTATGAAGATGTCAATAAGAACAAATAAAGCAGGACACCCGGGTGTTAAGAAATTAGGTCAGTTTAGTCTTGCAGTAAAATATAATGGATTAGCATAATGTTATTAGTAGAAGATAAAAACACACACTTAGAACATTTAGAAGATGATATCATCAATAATGGTTTTGACGGTGGTAAAAATGCAATATAGTGGAACACAATAATTAGTAAGTCTATATAAAATATCCATTACATGTAGATTTAAGGAACAGGAGAATCATGAAATCGTTCAATGACTTTTTAACAGAAGAAAAAAATCTCCACATGGAACATGCGGAAGATAACATCTTCAATCTTGGTTCCAAAGGTATTCCAGAAGTTTTAAACTTCTTAAATGCATTGCGGGATATGTTGGGAACCAAAACTAAATCCAAAGTGAACGTCACCGTGAAATGGGATGGGGCTCCTGCTGTATTTGCAGGAACTGATCCGGTATCTGGTAAGTTCTTTGTTGGAACAAAATCTATTTTTAATAAGACTCCCAAGTTGAACTTCACTCGTGCAGACATTAAAAGAAACCACAGTGGCGGACTTGCAGACAAACTAATAGTCGCATTGAAACATTTGGTGAAGTTAGGTATACCCAAGGGAAAGATTCTCCAAGGTGACATGCTCTACAGTAAGGGCGACATAAAAACAAAAGTGATCGATGGTGAGAAGGTTATCACCTTCCAACCTAATACGATTGCATACACTGTTCCAGTTGACTCCGCCCTTGCGAAACAAATCCTCGCATCAGAGATGGGTGTCATCTTTCATACCACATATTCTGGTGGGAAGACTGTCGCAGATATGAGTGCATCGTTTAAGATGAACGTGAAGGAATTGAAGAAAACAAAATCAATCTGGTTTGACGATGCATCGTTCAAGGATGTTTCTGGTTCCGCAACCATGACCGCAAAAGAAGATGCAGTAATGGGCAAGTTGATCAAGAACGTGGAAATGAAATCCAAGGCGACGAGTCACAAACAACTAGACAAATTTATCGTGACACGCGACTTCTTTGATATGATCAAGATTTATAATAATGCAAAAATTCGTGAGGGTTCAGCAGTCACAAGTTCAGAATCTCATGTTGATGGATTTGTTGATTGGTATAATGAACGAAAAACTGACAAACTAAAAGACGGGGATGAACAGGGTAAAATCAAACTTGCAGATGAATTAAAACTCCTGACTAGTTTTCGTGGTGATCTCATTAAGATTTTTAATTTGCATGGTGCAATCGTTGAGGCAAAAACTTTCATCATCCGTAAATTGGAGAAGGTTAGAACAATCGGAACCTTCGTGCGAACAACCGATGGATACGCTGTTACTGCACCAGAAGGATTTGTGGCAATTTCTAATACAGGTAGTGCATTAAAACTCGTAGACCGTTTAGAATTTTCAAGATTAAACTTCACGGCTGCCAAGGACTGGGTAAAGGGGTAATGTGCCACGACGGATGCGTAGTGATCATAGAAAAATATATAAAGAACATCATGGTCCTATTCCAGAAGGATATCACATCCACCACAAAGACTTAAACCACAAGAATAATGATCCAGAGAATCTTGAGGCGCTATCTCCAGATGATCATGCCAAGAAACATGGATTCTTTAGCAACTGAATCATATCGTAACCAACCGCAAATAAAGCCGATGAATGGATAAAGGAACATGAATAATGGTAGATACGTTTGATGAACAATTAAAGCCTGGGTTCTCTGCTCCTCCTGTAAACAAACGAAAGATACAGGATGATGAATATGAGCAAGAAAAACAGAAGAAAGAAAAGGCAGAAAAGGAAAGGGCTGCTGCTGATGAACTACCGATTAAGAAGAAACAAAAGACCAATGAATTTCGTGGACCAACAATTTATCTAGACATGGACGGAGTGCTTGCAGATTTCATAGGTGGTGTTGACAAGGCACACAAAAAGAAGTTTGGAACCAAAATGGCATGGACGGACAAACGTGGTGGATTCAATGTGAAGGACGATGTGAATCTAATCGGATCAGTGAAGTCCAATCCTACATTCTGGAGTAATCTTGCATGGACGAGTAATGGTAAGAAGTTGGTCAATCATGTTTTAAAATATAAACCGGGAATCGTGTCTGCATATATGAAAGATGATCTTCGTTCCAAGAAACAAAAGGGAGAATGGTTACAAAAGAATATAGGTATAAATAATCTGGGCGATATAAATATAGTCAGGAGAAAAGATAAACCTTTATTTGCACGAGGTGAGTGGGGTCCAAATATCTTGATTGATGACTTGGAACTCAATATTATTAAATGGCGCCGAGCGGGAGGTATTGGACTTCTCTACAATGATAAATCTTACAGGAAGACAATTCGGGAGCTTATAAAATTAGGATTTGAATAGGAGACGGTGAATGAGGAACGAATTTATTAATGGTAACTGTTTTGATGTACTTCCTGATATAGAAGATAAATCGGTAGACTTGTTGTTTACTAGTCCACCGGATATATCACAAACAGATTGTGATCTAGATGTAACAAAATATAAAACATTTCAACATAAATTTTTGCAAGAGTTTGGTAGAGTTACAAAGGATGATGGGTTCGTTGTAATCTGCCAGCAGGACAGAAAGATAAATGGAACCGTATTGTTGAATCATGCATTTTATGCTTCAACGATGGAGTCACTAGGTTTCGTATTGAAGGATTATAAAATTATAGTAAGAAACTATCCAGTTGATAAGAAGGATATGTATTACTTCAATTATCAACATTGTTTAATTTTCAGTCGCAAGGCGAAGATCAAACGTGGTGGAGATTTCATCCGCAACATTTTGGTTTATGATACTGACCGAATTGGCGGGATACAGGGAACATTCAATATCTTTGTCTGGAATGAAAAGTTTATTGAATTGGTAATAGGACATCTCACAAAAGAAAAATCTTTTGTAGTTGATCCTTTCTCTGGTTCTGGTGTTGTTTGTTATGTTGCAAAAAACATGAATCGGGATTATTTGGGAATCGAACTAAACAAAGAAGTATATGATAAATCTTTCATGTTTGGTCGTCTTGCATAGAGGGTAATATGCCAATTAGATACGAAGATTATTTAGCAGAAGCAAAAAAGAAGGCCGAGGATACTGGAGTAGTAATCACATTCGGACGAATGAATCCTCCCACACTTGGCCATGGCGCACTTGTCAAGAAGGTGATAGATGTCGCAAAGGGTGCTGAACATAGAATCTATGTCAGTCAATCACAAGACGAAAAGAAAAATCCACTAAAATATCAAACAAAAATCAAATTCCTCCGCAAAATGTTTCCCAAAGCAAACATTATAAAGGATACCTCCATCAAAACCCCGTTTGATGTATTTGGGAAACTTGACAAAGAAGGATATAAAAAAGTTACAATGGTCGTAGGTGATGATCGTCTTGCAGAATTTCGTAAGGGAATTAAACGAATTGATGTGGGATATAAGTTCAAAGCAGTCAGTGCAGGAAAACGTGATCCAGATTCAGAAGGTGTTGCAGGAATGTCAGCATCTAAAATGCGAGCCTTTGCACGAGAGAACAAATTTAAGAAATTCTTTGCAGGACTAGGGGGAACCTTGAGTAATGCGGATGCACAATCATTATTTGATTCAGTTCGTAAAGGTATGAAATTAAAATTGAACGAAGTTTCATATGTAAACGAGAATGATTATGAGGTGGGAGACATCGTAGAGTATTCGATAGATGGTTCTTTTGCAACAGTCCTCAAAATAACTCCTACACAATTAGTATGTGAAGTTGTTGCGTCCGGTGACGCATATGAGAAATCGCAAATTGTTACCGGAAATTATAATAACTTTTCTTCTGCATACATTATGGAGTCTGATACGACAGAAGACCTTCTTACATTACATAATAATAATCCTGCAAAGGCACTTGCACATATTACTGAGATGAGTATTTCATCTGCAAAGAAATTGATAAAAAGTTTATCCGTAGACGAAGCATTTAATTTATTTAAAGCGTTGAGTGTGGAAGATTATGATTCAATCAGTTCTATTTTGGAATCATCGGAAGCACAACTTGAGGTTGGATCGGACAAACTAGTAAAGAATCGTCTTGCACTTGTGCCTGGACAAAAGATTGAGATTGCATCGTTCCAGCAAGGTGAGAAGGCGATTTCCAAGAAAACTAAAACCACAACAGAAAACTTTTTAGAAAAATACAAGGGGAAAAATAATGCCAAATGAGAACATGAATAATCTTCCAAAAGATTTATTGAAGTCTGTGGGAAACTTTCTCGATACCAATAGAAAAGAAGTTATGATACAACCAAGTGCTATGCCGGGATTTGGTCGTCAATTGCGCCCGGAAGAAATTGAGAATGAAAAAGAAATCCTTACAGAAGCTGAGGCTGATGAAGATGAGGAAGACAAAGATGATGAAGACAAGGATGACGAGGATGATGAAGACAAGGATGACGAGGATGATGAAGACGAGGATAAACCTTCTTCCAAATCTGTCCCAAAGATTGGTAAAAAGATTTTAAGGAAGCCCATTAAATCTTTACCCACCAAATCTGATAAAAGCATCAAACTGTCGGGTAAAAAAGAAAAAATTAAAATGAACCCAGAATTATCAAATGCCCCAAGTGTGGGTAGTTAAACGGAGAACTTTTATGATTGAAAAACTAATTGAAATGGTGAAGAAACACAAACAAGAAGTATATGTACGCGGCCTAAAATCTGCTGACGAGATTAATAGTATTAGGTCTTCTTTGTCACAAAAAGAGGCTGATGTAAATGCTCTTCGGGGTTCAATGCAAACTTGTGATTATCTTATTGAACAACTGGAGGAAAAAAACCTCCTAAATAATGATGATGGAAGTATAGAAAACTAAATATTCCTAAATACTAGAGTAATTCTTTTCTTTCAAGAATAAAGGAGAAATAAGATGGCTTTATGGGGAGCAACTGATGCTGATGAGTCGAAACCCAAATGGTTAACCACAGCAGAAAAAAAGGAAGTGTTCGCAAATGCGTCCGGTTGGGTTGTTGAAGCTGGTTCTGCGATGACGGGTAATAATAATACCGCAGCTGGAGTCCAAAATGAAGTACTAGTTGCAACAGGTGGACTTGCTACTTCACTTGGTGTTGCTACTATTACTAGCGTTGATTGGGTCACAACTGTAGTGGATAAATCCGCTGGGTTTACACTCAGTGCTATTGTTCGATGGAATGAGGCAGTCACTGTCGCAACTAGTAATCCCACTCTTGCAGTTACCAACAGTAATGCTGGTACTGGTTCTGGTCGTGGACCACACACACTCGTATATACAAGTGGCTCTGGCACTAACGAACTAACATTTGTTCTTGTCATCGGCACTGCCGATGCTCAAACGAACGCGGACGATGTACTGTCAATCGCTGCACAGAGTGTTGTATTGGCCAGTAGTTCGACTATCAGAGATACTGGTACTGTGAGCAATAGTGAACTTGTGATTACTGCTGGTCAGGGAACTGCTGCTGGTACTCTCACTGTTGTTGCATAAAGAAGTTAGTTATATGACATTCTGGTTCCAGACGCTGCGTGTGTACTGGAAATAGCATTCCCAATAATTGGGTTTATAGTTTTAAGGGAGAAATAAAAAGATGGCTGATAAGAAAGTTACTGCTCTTACGGATCACGCCGCTACACTGGCATCCGAAGACTTGTTCATGGTTATTGATGATCCAAGCAACACCCCGGCAAACAAGAAAGTATCTGTGAAGAATGTATTCGGTAATGTGAATCATAGTACTGTCGCAGCTGATTCTACTTCACTGAGTCTAACAAGGTCTGTAGTAACGGTTACAGATGGCCAGGCATCTAGTGGTAATTTGATTGCTGGTGAGTTCACGGTGAACCATGCTGGTGCAACTGGTACGACAGCTGTTGGTAACATATGGGGCAGTAAATCTACTGTCAAGATGAGTTCCGCAAATAACAATGTTACAACTGCAACCTCTGCAATTTATGGTATTATGGACATCGCTGCAAGTGCAGACTCCTTGGGAACCGAAGGCGGTTATGGTCTTTCATTAGACTTTGATACAACTGCTGGTGCTCGTGGTGTTGCTCCTTCGGCGTACATAAGTTTTGGTGATAGATTTGTCACTGGAACACTTCCTGCAACGTATCTGTTTGACGTTTTCCCGGCTGAAACGAGAAACGGAAGCCTGACTTTTTCAACACCCGGTGATTTTGGGTGTTATAATGATGCATCAACAGCATCCACAGTCGGTGGAACACTTAAAATTCGGGTAAATGGTGAAGTCCAGTATATCCAAACTTACACCGCTACATCGTAAAGAAAGAGGAATAACTTCAATGAAATCATTTTCGGAATCACTAGGTAGGAGAGGCACAGATGGTATCACCGCAGCTATCGATGCCGTTGATAACTCGATGGGAGGCGGCGTTCACAATCTTCAGAATCCTGAAGTTCTACAACGTATCAATGCAGTCATTGGTGATTATGCCAATGATGAGTTTATCGATCCTTTCCAAGTTGTTCGCGCAGTTCGTGAACACCTGAGAATACTTGGGGTTGGATTTATGACCGATAGCTTCTCAGAAAGTTCTGTTGAAGATGGTACTGTTATCGAAATCCCTCTCTTCAGATGGGGTGGAAGATATGGTCGCCTAACAGATGAATCTGCTGAGATTACTAGTGACGATGGTATCTCTCACGAGGGCCGCCCACTATCGGTTCGATTTGGATTTATGCAACTCGAAAACAATAAATTTAATGTAGTGGTAAAAATAATATGAAATTTCATGAATTTAAATCCAACATGAATAAATCATTGACAGAAGTTGACCTTGATGAAGCAAAATATTCCAAAGAATATGCTGATCCAAAAGCTTTTACAAAAGAAGATAAAGAATATGCAGTCACCTTCCAAAAAGGTGAAAAAGTAGGAGCACGAAGTATCAGTATTATCCGTGTTACTGCAAAAAATGATGATGATGCATACAAAAAGGCCTCCAAAGACCCTAGAGCAAAGGGCAAGAAAATGGTCGATATTAAAATTGATGAAGACTTTAGACTTGATGAAGCAAAATATTCCAGTAGCAAACTTTCCAATTATCCTGATTACACAGTTGTAGCCATCAAAAATGGTAAGGTTGTAGATCAATTACACAGTGTAGCAAAAAATGAATTTAAAGATGTCATAAATTTTCTTAAAAAGGAAAATCCTGGCGCTAAGATTTCTATTGAAGATAAAGGTGGGAAAATTATTCATACTGAAGGCCTTGATGAAGGCCCAGCAAAAGTGTGGCATTTAGCAAATAAGAAATTTAGTTTAATATCTGATAAAGATGGATATACTTTAGTCACACATGGGTCTGGAAAAGAAACGAAGTTAAAAGCAAAATCACCGGCAGATGCTACATCTGAATTGGTAAAAAGAGGATATAGAGAATCAGTTGATCTTGGTGAAGGAATTATTGATCAGGTAAAGGATATCGCTTCCAAGAAATCAGCTGCTAAGATTGGCGGCGTCATGGTAGATTCCTTTACTGCATCTGCTATTTCGCAAATCTATGACAAGGTAAATGACGCAAACAAGAAGAAGATGGAGAAGTTACCCATCACCAAACTTGCCGATCTGGCATTTAAGATGATGAGCAAAGACTAAAAACTATATTATAAGTGGATCTCTATGGCATTTATTAAAATAACAGATGAAAATTTTATCCTCTACGCCATGCACAATTATAATAATCTTGAGTGCAATGGCGTAGAGGATTTTAATGAAGATATTAGTAGAATTAAATATATAAAACGGTTACTGAGAAAATATTTAAACAGTGGTGAATTGAAGGAACGATTAATTATTAATCATCTGGTATTGCTGGGAAATGTTTTTGGGGTTGAGGTAACAACCAGAATATTATTTTTTAAAATAGAAAAAGAATTGTGGCCTATATTAAAAACCTTTTTGGTTTTTTTAAATTATATGCAAGAAGATTTATATAACCCCGACATCATTTCCTCAAATATACCGTTAGATCAAAACATAGTAAATATGCTAAGAGAAATTTAACTGACAGAGGATATTTGTGGAAGCATTTAAATTAATCGCCGATTTAGGATTTTCAATCGCTGCTGTAATAGGCGGTGGATTTTTTATAATCCTACTTTTAAAATATATTCTTGATTCTGTTGTGACCAAAGCTCGCGGATTGAACGGTATGATTTCTGCATTAGATAATAGAGTCAAAACAATTAATAATGAAATTGTTAGACTTGATACATTAATTTGTCATGCTCTTGGTGTTAAACCAGATACTAGAAGATTATCTGCGGCAGATGGAAAAGAAGATGCTAGGAAAGACTGATGAATGAAATAGTTGATGCCATAAATCAATATGGTGTACCAACAGTAGTGGCAGTCGGTATGTCTTATTTTATATATTACATATGGAAGTTTGTTACAAAAAATATTCTTCCCGCAATGGGCGAAGCAAGTGGCACATTAATAAAGTTAATAGATAGAATAAGAATGTTAGATAATGACATGATAAGATTGGATCAAAAAATTAATACAATACTAGAAATACGAAAACTCAAGTCGGAGAAGGAAGATGATTTCTAGGCCAATACTTTTTATATTGGTATTATTCACAACGATATATTTTTTAATACTTGTGGGAATGGGTTGGGCAGGAGATTTGACACATACTTGGAAGTCTCCCGCTTTTACTGGTAATGGATTCAGCGCACACGCATTAACTATTGAGAATCAAGAGTTCACTAGAAAGCAAGCGATAGAAGAAAAAAAGGCAGCAGCAAAAAGACAAGCAATTCGTGATGCTGCAAATACGAATCTTTCTAAATTTATGAAGAATGTAGAATCAAGAATATACGCCCAACTCTCAAAGCAATTGGTAGATAGTATGTTTGGTGAAAATTCTAATACCTCTGGAACCGTCACTTTTGAGGGCACGACAATTAGTTATGTCAAGAATACTGGGACGGTAGAGTTAACAATAGTGAGTCCTGATGGTAGTTCAACTGTTATTACTGTGCCTGTCGGCGATTTTACTTTCTAGTTGCGCCTCTATTCAGGCAATAGACGAAGTGGAGATAGTATCGGCTCCATTAGTAGATGAACTTTTAACTATGCGGCCACCGGAACGTAAAGTTCCTATAGCAGTATATAAATTTGCTGATGTGACAGGGCAAAGAAAGCCTGGTACTAATCTTGCTTTGTTAAGTAGTGCAGTTACACAAGGCGGTGATATATGGTTACTGCAAGCATTGAAGAAGGCAGGCAGTGGAAGGTGGTTTCAGGTTGTTGAGAGGATGGAGTTAGCCGATCTTCTCAAAGAAAGACAAATCATACGAAATACAAGAAAATCGTATGACGGAGAAAAAGCAGAAACGATTAAACCGCTGTTGTTTGCTGGAGTATTATTAACAGGCGGTATAGTTGGATATGATACCAATACAAGTACCGGTGGTTTGGGTGTAAGATATTTGGGTATTGGTATAACTGATGAATATCGTAAAGATATGGTTACAGTTGCATTACGTTTAATATCGGTACAAACGGGTGAAGTGTTAATAGCAGTTAGTTCGCAGAAAACAATTTTAAGTACTAAAATATCCGCTAGTGTATTCATGTTTTTAGATATGGGAACTAAATTACTAGAAACTGAGGCCGGGATATCTGATAATGAATCTACTACTTATGCTGTAAGAAAAGCAATTGAACAATCAGTTATAGAAATTATTAAAGAGGGTGCAAAAAAGAAACTGTGGAAATTTAAGGGAGAGAAAACTAAATGAGAATAAGCATACTTACAATTATAGCTTACTTTATTATGGTAAGTGTGAGTTATGCAAGTGACGTTTATATTACACAATCGGGTGCAAGTCTTACTGCAAATATCAATCAAGACGGAACGTCTAGTACGTTTGGTACTTCTGGAACAGCTGTTACATTAACAGGCGACAATCATACTTTAGATGTCGATCAAATTGGTACTAGTAATACTATTGCTGCATCAGTAGTTGGTGCAACACAGACATTTACTCTTAGACAAGCTGGTAATAGTAATACGTCTACTGTATCAGTTGGTGGAAACTCAGCATCTGCCGATAATAGTATCATACAAACATTAACTGGTAATTCTAATACAACCACAGTTAATGTGGCCAGTGCTGCTGCCGGTGATGATGCAGATATTGATTTGGTCGCAACTGGTGACAGTAATACTGTGACCATCAACGAAAATAGTACTGCATCAATGATTGGTTCAGATAAGAAGATTACATCCATTACTTTAATTGGTGCCAGTAATACGGTGACTTCAACACATACAGGTGCAGCAGATCAAGATACAACCTTACATCATACAGGAGCATCTAGTACATTTGCTATTACGCAGGACGGCGCGCAGGATGGTAGTGTATCTATAACAACAGTGGGATCGGGCCATAATGTCACGGTTGCTATGGACGATTAGTATCATTCTCTTTAGCACCAGTGTTTATGGTTCTATTGGAAATGTAGTGAAACATAAGGGAACAGCTTCTGTAGAGAGGTCTGGTGAAAAGACAAACTTACAAAAGGGTTCCGGTATTGAGTTCAAGGACAACGTGCGTACTGGCAAGGGCGGTGTTGGTATTAAGTTTATTGATGATACAGCAGTTGCTGTCAGTTCACACAGTTCTTTAATAATTGACGAGTTCATTTATGATCCTAATTCTAAAACAGGATCAAAATTAGTAATGAATATTGCCATGGGTACAGTAAGATATGCTAGTGGTAATATTGCAAAGTTAAGCCAGCAGAATGTGGATATTCGTACACCAACAGCAAGAGTTAGTGTCTTGGGAACTGCGTTTAGTATGACGGTAGATGAAGTAGGCAAGTCTCTGATTATTTTACTACCCAATAAAGACGGGACAGTAGGTAAGATATCAGTAGAAAGTGGTGCTGGATTTGTTTTAATGACCAAGGCATTTCAATCTACTTATGTAGGAACTGGTGAAAGTAATCCATCGAAGCCGGTAATTCTTGATCTCACACTAGATCAAATTAATAACATGCTGATTATTAAACCACCAAAAGAGAAGATCACTGAGTTGTTAAAGGAGTCTAAATCTAATAAGAATTTACTTGATATTGATTTCTTAGAGTTCAAAGATTTAGATAAGAATGAACTAGAAGAAGACCTATTTGGATTTAACGAATTAGATATTAATGATTTGGATGTTGATTTACTTCTTAACATTCTCGATCAAATTATTAAATCTCAATCAAAATCTGGAGCGATTGATGGTAGAATAAGTGGATTTAATAAAGTAACACAAGTCAACACACTGGTAGACGGAAACACTACCCGCATTATACGAAGACTAGGAAATAGTACGATAGAGTTAGACCTGATAAACGATTATGGATATACAATCAATTTAACTCAAGCGGGAATACCTGTACAGGAGATAACAACCAGAGATGAAGACGCTTCTAATATTATTACTATCTATCAGTCTGAGTAGCTTTGCATATGCTGGCAACAGCGTGTTCATTGAGCAGATTGGTACGAGTACAGATACAACTATAGCTATAGATATAGACGGCAACAACAATGCGATCAATCTTTCTATGGAAGGTAGCAACAACGAGCTTGATATTACACAAGAGGGAAATAACAATACAGTCAGTTGGGTTTCCTATTGGGGATCAGGTAAAGCTTGGGGTGGTGATTTAGATGGCAACAACAACACAATAAAACTTGAACAGCATAACACCACTGGCACAGATGCTAACAGGGTAGGGTTTCATATACAAAGTAGTGGCAATACCGTTCATGTAGGTCAGGGGTGTTCATTCGACAACAGTTCAGACACAAGTTGTCAAAGCAGTTCGACTGTCGAATATGGTGGTCACACGGTCAATCTAGATTTACACTCTGGTGGTAATACTATAAAGATAGGCCAAGAAACTGGCACAGGAAACGCTGACCATTATGCACAGATTTATACTTATGGTGGAGAGAATAACAATCTCTTCGTCAAACAAAAAGGTAACGGAAATAAGACACTAAATATGACTATAAGAACTGATGGTGGCACTCAGGATATTTTACAGAAGGATAACGGCGCACACTCTGCCACTATAGATTTGACAGGATCATATCACACAGATATGTCTCTAATACAACGGGGAAGCACAAACCAATCGTATTCTCTTACCAATAGTTGTTATACCAGCAGCGGATGTAGTGTTTCTGTAACACAAGGCAATTAATATGAAAAAGTGGATTATATCATTATCAGTTATCCTAGTCTTATGTGGAATACGTTTTTCAGACCCGTGGTTTTTGGACATGGTAAGACTAAAGGCGATGGACCAGCATCAACGCAACCAGACAACAAAAATACTAGACACCACGGTCACAATAGAAATCAACAATCAGACCATCCGCCAGCGCGGACAATGGCCGTGGGACAGAGAAACACTCGGCAAAGAGATCATAAAACTGTATCAGTCTGGAGCAGGACTTGTTGTTGTTCCCATTCTATTCGCAGACCCAGATCGTGGCGGTAAAGACAAGTTCTTTGCTGACATGCTCAAACAAACTCCAACCATCATAGGGCAGATACCCAGTAATGACCAGAGTAAATCTGGCGTTCAGCGCGGTGTGGCAACAATAGGCGCAGACTGGAAACCTTGGGTGTATCGATATACTGGTGCAGTTGGACCTATTCCATCCTTTGCAAAAAACGCAAAGGCCGTCGGTATGATGATTGTCGCACCAGAGGCAGATGGTGTTGTTCGGCGTATGCCTCTGGTAGTGTCAGTTAAAGGTGTATTATATCCTTCCATGAGTATGGAAATCTTGCGCATGGCATCAGGAGACATATCGTTCCAGATGAAGACGGGTATTGCTGGTGTAGAGAAGTTACGCATACCAAAGTATAAGATGATTGACACGGATGCTAATGGTAACATATGGTTGGATTTTCAGTGGAAAACAAAAACTTATCCATTACACGAAAAACTACCAGACTTAACAGGTAAGATTGTTATACTAAGTATGACTGCGAGCGGATTAGGTAGTCCCGTAGCAACCCCGGTGGGAGTGATACAGTCACACGATCTTTATGCAGCATCACTCGCAACCATGATGACGGGGAGAAATATAACTCGCCCATTTTGGACGGACCTTGCTGAACTGGTAGTCAGTGGCGTGGGTGCATTAATCCTGACAGTTGTAGTTCTCACACTCACATGGTGGTTCGGGGCAATATTACTACCGCTGTTTCTTGCTGGTTCATTCTATGGTTCATCATACCTATTTACGGAATATAGTTATTTGGTAGATTGGTCATATCCTATTCTCACTATGTTTGTGGTTTGGGCAGTATCAGCATTCCTGCGATTCATGGAAGAACTGAGATTGCGATTACTCATCAAGAAACAGTTTGAGCATTACCTTGCGCCTGAGATGGTCAAAAGACTACAGAAGAATCCAGACTTATTAAAGTTGGGCGGCGAACGCAGAGAGATGAGTTTCTTATTCATGGATGTTGTGGGGTTCACACCTATTTCTGAATACTACAAGAACAACGATGACCCAGAAGGATTGGTTGAATGCATCAACGACTATCTCAATCGTATGACCAAGATCATATTGGAGAATGGCGGCACAGTAGACAAGTATATGGGCGACTGCATCATGGCATTCTGGAACGCACCAATGGATTGTCCAAACCATGCAGAGATGGCAGTAAAGACATCTATCCAATGTGGTATAGAAACAGAGTCATTAAAAGAGTCATTCAATAAAAAAGGCCTACCAGAAATCAATATAGGTAGTGGTGTGAATACTGGTACTTGCATCGTGGGTAATATGGGGAGTGATTCTCGATTTGATTACTCTGTGATTGGTGATGCGGTCAACCTTGCAGCTAGATTGGAATCAGCAACTCGCAACTATAAGAAAAAAGACGGCGGCGTTGTTAACACAATATATTCCTCTTACACAATGGAACAATTACCAAATTATTTTGAATCAGTCGAATTAGACAAAATTAAGGTCAAAGGTAAAGAAGAGCTAGTGACCATTTATAAACCCGCTCCTTTTCCTTGGGCCCTTCCACTATTATCTAAGGACATCGGGATACGCAGACTCCCAACTCCCACACACATCTGATTAAGTATAAATAATTACGTTATGGGTGCAAATGCACCAATTCTTTCAAAAAAGATTAACAAGAAGGATAAAAAATAATGGCAAAAGATATGCCAGACTATATGCGCGGGTTTGATTCTGAAGAAGATGATTGGGGATTTACTCCAGTTGCGAAACCTCCCGAAGAACAAACTCAACCATCTATTGATCCTACTATTATTGAAAATTCAAATTTAGAAATTGCAAAGGTCAAATCAGATGTATCAGATATCAAATCGATGATGTATGAAATTATGCAAATTGTCTCCGAAAAAGAAACTATAACAAAAGATATATCAGATGAGACAATAAATAAAAGATTTGAAGCTATTGAGAAGATTGTATTACCATTTCTATACAATCTCTCAAAATCCGAAGAAGTTTATATACATTGGCCTAATAGGGGACCAATTATCAAAGCACAAATTGAGAAATTATTGAAACTCACAAGGGGATAATTAATGACACTGTTGGGTAAGGGAGAAATACAATGAGTCTAGTGGGCGGAGCCATTGACTTATATATGACATATAAATTTCTGAGAATCTTGACTCAGAGATTTAGTGACACCGATGCGTTCAAGCTTGGTATCATAGATGAAAGAGGAACTATCCTAAAGAAAAGAAATACACTAAAGAAACCAGAAGAACGAGCTGCATATACAATCTTTCATAGGTTGATCTGGAAACTTAAAAGATTGATGGAAAAAATCCCTCTGGGTAAAACTAAACTTGCATCTTATGCAGCTGCATTGTGGTTCGTGAAGGAAGAAGCTTCTAAACAGGGAATGGTCGATCCAGAACATCTGGAAACATTGTTGTATGAACATCTGAAAGAACAAGATGCTGTTCCACGAATTGGTCTAAATGAAAAATTTGAAACATATATGCACGAAGAAGTTTTGTCAAAGGGCGCATATAAATTAAAAGTTACTCAACCTGACGCAGGAGTAGTAGATACAGACCCCGGACCTGATATGATCTCAGGCGACTTTATTGATGTTAAAGTTGATCAAAATCCGATAGACACAATTCTAGGTGTAGATATCTATAAAGTTACACACAGAGATTCTGGTGTGGAAGTTATTTTAGGACGAGAAGATTTATTTAAGGTTAACTAGAGGAAAACCATGAAAACTTATAAGGATATTAAAAAAACTAAATCGGAGATGGCCCAGCCGGGATTAAACGCAGCTGTTTCGTTTGTCACCTCAGAAGTTATGAGAAAAGGTAAAGGCCTCGGTTCTTCTATTAAGAACGCCGCAAAGAAATATAAACTTGATGTAAAACAACTAACAAAAACCATGCGAGATGAATTTGATTTTCTAACAGATGCGGAATGGAAAACATCCATGAAAGAAGATGCACCTGTTAATTCATCGGGTGCAGGAAATGTAGCTGGAATTGGTGTAGGGGCCGATGGAGAACCGGGTCGCAAGAAGAAAAAGAAAACTGAAGATCAATCAAAGGCAGGAAGGCGTTTACTTGGATTTAAAGAAAAGGTTGATCCTGATGCATCTATGATTGATTACATACATGATTTTGAAAAATCTGATGCACCACAATTCAAAGGTAAGACTAAAGAAAAACGCAGAGAGATGGCTATCGCTGCAAAACTATCAAAAGAAGAAACAGTAAAGAATATCATTACAAGGGTGAGGGTGAAAGAAAATATGGATAAAAAATATGTTATAAAATTAAGGGGCAAGATTATATCGTCTCACACCACTGAATCTGATGCTAGAACCGAATTTCGTAAACTATCTAAAGACGCCATGTCGGAACCCCTCTTTAGATCATCAGATTTACCTGACCTCTCTACAGAACATGGACATTCTGGTGTTGTCATAGTTGTCAAGGAAGAACAAGATACATTTGCTGGAACACCTGTCTTTGATGTTGACACAGATACCTTGTTAAAATGCCGACAGGGACGAAATAAATATGAACGATGGAAGAAATTTGTTGATGAAGATACAGATATCGGAAGACAAGTAAAAGAATATTCCCAGAAGAACCCATCGTCTGGAATTGTTTTAAGAGATCAAACTGGCGCAATGATGTATCTTCGCCATCGGCAAGACATGGCATAAAAATGGCATAAGAAAAGTGGCAGTGCCTTTGGTACTGCCACTTTCTTTTTTTGAGGAAAGATAATGCTTGACATTATTTGCGATTGTATGATATGATATTTTATATAATGATTGGGGGAACAATATGGCTATTTACATTGATAGAAAATTTATCGGACTCATTTCTCTAAAGTTAGAAAACTTCTCAAATAAAGGAAACGATTTATACAATTTTCGCTGCCCTTTTTGCGGCGATTCGGCAAAGAATAAGGCAAAGAAGCGCGGCTATTTGTTTCGCAGTAAACAGGACATGGTTTTCAAGTGTCACAACTGCGGCGCAGGAATGGGACTATCATTCTTCATAAGTAAACTTGACCCCGCACTTTACAAAGAATATAGAATGGAAACTTTTCAGGACAATACGGGACACATGAAACCCAGAGTCAAAAAAGAATTGGAGCCGATCAAAATGGAAACCGCTGGTGTGGATATAGATATGTTTCAGGATTTAATTGATCGGGTCACAGAGTTAGATCATACACATGTATGCAAACAATATGTTATGCGAAGAAAGATTCCCAAAAAATATCATTCAGACTTATATTATGCAGAGGACTTTGGTGCTTTTGTGAAGAAGACTCGTCCAGACAAACATCACGAGATGATGGATGGGCAGAACCGTTTGATTATTCCGTTTTTTGATTCTGATAAAAACTTACTTGGTTATCAGGGAAGGATTTTAGGAAAGACCAAGTCACTACGATACATTACAATTTCGTTTGAGAAATATGAAGACAATGTTTTTGGTCTTGACCGAATTGATATAGAGAAACCAGTTTATATCTTGGAAGGACCGATTGATAGTATGTTCGTTGAAAACTCCATTGGACTTGCTGGAAGTACAAAGTTTCTAGGATTCCTCGAAGAACAACAGACTAATACTATATGGGTATTTGACAATGAGCGCCGAAGTAAAGAAATTGTCACATTGATGAAGAAACGTGTACGGATGGGATTCAGTGTATTCATTTGGCCGGATACCATTGTAGTGAAGGATATTAACGAACTTGCAATGAATGGTTTCGGTGAGAAGGATATTATGGAACTCATAAATAATAACACCCACTGTGGGATCGCCGCAGAGTTGAAAATTGACAATTGGAAAAGAATTTGGAGTGTATAAATTATGGACGAAACAACCACACAAGATAAAGTAAAATCTGATGAAAGATACACCTTGTTACACAATCATGGTTTTGTTGGATTGGTTGAAACGATGGGTTCTGATCAATCGATTGAGAAGGCTGCAAGAGTTTCATATGCAGGAAACAAAGAAGTAAGAACTCAGAAAGAAACAACAGCACTCATAAGATATTTGATGAGACATAGACATACATCCCCCCTAGAAATGGGCGAGTTAGTCTTTCATATCAAACTGCCTATCTTTGTCATGCGTCAATTGGTGAGACATAGGACCGCAAGCTTGAATGAATTGTCTGGACGATACACAGAACTCCCGTGGGAATTTTATGAACCAGATGATAATCATATCAAGCCACAAGACTCAAACAATAAACAAGGTAGTGCTGGCGAATTTACTATAATTGAATCAGCGAGATTTTTAAATAGCATCAAAAATGGTAACGAACAGGCTTATGATAGATATATTAAATTGCTCAATCCACCGAGTGGACTTGATCAAGATGGTTTATCTAGAGAATCGGCGAGAATGGTATTACCAGTTTCCATTTATACGGAATGTTATTGGAAATGTGATCTAAAGAATTTCATGGGATTCCTTTCTTTACGATGTGATGATCATGCACAACTTGAGATACGAGATTATGCATGGGCAATGTATAAACTTGCGATTCCGCATTTTCCAATTTCATTTAATGCATGGAAAGATTATCAATATGATTCAATCTCATTCTCTGCAATGGAACAAAATATGTTATTGGACATGATCTTTACTGAAACAGCAATAGAAGAGGCAACAGGTAGTCCCGTGAAATCACCCTCTCCATCGAAAAGAGAACTCCAAGAATTTAATGATAAACTATGTAAGTTACATCCGCACTTTAAACTTCTTGTGTCCCAACTTAAAAAAGATGAAACGCCATTACCAACACCAATGCCCAACATGGAGGATGTGCCGTGAACGAACCAAATTGGCAAAAATATATTCAAAAACCGTATTGTGTAAAAGCATTTCAAGCAACAGAAAAATACACTATGCAAACTTTAACTGGGACTATCACACTGGAACCAACCGATTATTTAATCGAACATGATAATGGTCAATATGAAAAGTTATATGAAAGAATATTCAATCTACGATACAAGTCTTTCGATGAACCAATTTAACCTCAGAGGAAATACATATGTCAATCTATAATGGTTCCACTAGGGACTTTCACCCCGGCATGGGCCAGGCTGTAGCTGAAAGAACTATTCTCCGTAGATTGCACAATGGAGAATGGGAGACTTGGGGAGATGTCGCAACAAGAGTTGCCCACGGCAATTCTCTCTTGTGCAAAACGATTGAAGAGCGCGAAGAAGAATATCGTAACCTAAGAAAACATCTCGCAAAGGCAACCACTCTTTTGAGTGGAAGACATCTGCAACATGGGGATACGAACCAAGAGAAAAGGAATATGGAAGTCTTTACAAACTGTGCAACATCTTCCGCATCATTCATTCTCTTTTATCTATTGCTTAACGGGAGTGGTGTAGGTCGTTCTTACGATGATGATATTGTTCTCGTTGATTGGGATAATGCCCCGGCGGTTCGATGCGTACTGGAAGACACACATCCCGACTTCGATTGGTCTGCGCATGAAAGCGCACGAGATGCGAAACATAAATACGGAACTGATAAAGATACTTTGTGGTATCGTGTACCAGATACGAGAGAAGGATGGGCAAAGACTATTGAGTTGTGGGAGAACGCTGCGTTCGAGAAGATTCATAAAGACAAGATGTTGATTTTTGATTTCTCCGATGTGCGCCCTCGTGGAGCAGCAATCGGCGGAATGCAGAATCGCCCTGCATCAGGGCCCGTTCCACTAATGAACGCAATCAATAAGGCTGCAACTTTGAAGGGCGCTGGGATTGCGCCATGGAAACAGGCGATGTATGTAGATCATGCGCTCGCAGAGTGTGTCCTAGTGGGAGGTGCAAGACGTTCCGCACGGATGAGTACAAAACATTGGAAAGACAAAAGTATTCTTGACTTTATTACAATCAAACGTCCCATTGAATATCTGGGATTGTCGGGTGAAGAAATTCTTGAAATGAGAGATACACTGGCTGTTGCCCCACAGGGATTCTTGTGGTCTTCAAACAATTCGGTTATCGTTGATAGTGAGTTTTGGAAACTACTTGCAATCAAAAGAGGGACCAGTGGATACAAAGATGAACTTCCAAGCTTTGCGCGAAAAGTTTTTAACCTTATTTCAACAGCATCATATTCGGACGGAACCGGCGAACCGGGAATCATAAATGCAGATAACATTGTACAGAATGATGAAGGGTGGGATAATTTAAATCACGGTGACTATGTTGGAAGTAAGAAGTATCAGATCAACGATGATACACAGATTTATCTTTCAAGACTTGCAAAGAAGGCCAAGAGAAAGAAATATCACACAATCACAAACCCTTGTGGTGAGATTGCGTTAAACATCCTTGGTGGATTTTGTGTCATTGCAGATGTTGTTCCTTATCACGCAGACACACTTGACGAAGCAGAAGAAGCGTTCCGTGTATCAACTCGCGCATTGATGCGAGTCAACACAATGAACTCCATCTATGAGAAAGAAGTGAAACGTACAAATCGAATCGGTGTGGGTATGACGGGAGTACACGAGTTCGCATGGAAGTTCTTTGGACTAGATTTCTATGATCTAATTGACGAGGAAAAGAGCAAAGAGTTTTGGAATACTCTTGCAAGATTTAATCGTGCGGTTCGTGAAGAAGCAACAAAGTATGCAAAGAAGTTGGGCATGACAGTACCGCATACAATGACCACGATCAAGCCCGCAGGGTGTGGCACTTTGGATGTTGAAATAAAAACAAAAGAAGGGATAATTTCGTTTGGAGATTTATTTAAAAAACATGACATTGATATAAAATCAAATATGAAAGATAATAGATATTGGAATGAACCAAAAGAAGATATAATTGTCTATGATAAAAATAACAATGAGAAAAAAGTAACAAGTCTCTATATCAATGGCGAAAGTGAAGTATATGAAATAGAATTTGAAGATGGAAATCTTTATAAATTCACAGGGAACCATAAAGTTCTTACCGGAGAGGGCTGGAAGCGTATAGATGAATTGGATAGTAGTGAAGATGTCATTTCTTATAAATAATAGTGAACATTAAACCTACCAGAACAGGGAGTGTCACTATTATGAATTATAGGAAAAAATATATTTTAGAATATGGAACACCACCAAAGGGGCACGAAATACACCACAAATTACCTATACGGTTGGGTGGGTCGCATGATATATCAAATTTAGAAGCTGTTGATAGAGAAACCCACTCCAATAGACATTTAAAATTATATGAAAAATCTGGTGATATTAAAGATTTGACATCGCATTATCTGCTGCGGGGGGAATATCCTCCAGAACTAAGACAAAAAATCGCAGCTATTGGTGGAAAGATCGGCGGACCGAAAACCGCAAAAGAAGTATTGGGTATTCATGCTGGGAGTAAAGAGCAAAGAAGTGCTTGGGGCAAACTTGGCGCCCTGGCTGAAGGATGGATTATCCAACGGAAGAAAAAACTTGGTATATTCAATCCGAACAATCAAAAAAAATATTCTTCTTTAGGTGGTATTGCGTGTGGTCATTTTCAAGATTCAAAATTTCAATCTGAAATGGGCAAACGCGGCGGTAAGAAAAATAAAGAATCGGTTTGGATGACAGATGGTACAACAACAATAAAATATACCAAAGCAATGCAATCAGAATGTTCAATTGAACAATTTTTAAAAGAAAATCAAAATTATAGACTTGGTAGAACATACAAAAGGAAACCTTTGAATGAAAATTAAAAGTATAAAAAAATGTCCAAGTGAGATGACGGTTGATATTGAAGTGGAAGACACACACTCATATCAATTATCAAATGGTGCTGTGGTTCATAATACAACATCAAAACTATTTGGTCTTACAGAAGGATGGCATCTTCCTGCGCGTGAGTGGTATATGCGATGGGTTCAATTTAGATATGATGATCCTCTTGTCCAGAAGTATAAAGACCTTGGGTATCCATCTCAAGAAT
>Ga0209089_10000972_pt1 | contig 26171 bp, 29 predicted proteins | sample ArcticOcean_MG_C_FD_187431 | JGI IMG/M metagenome (GOLD analysis project Ga0209089, IMG submission 187431) | Marine microbial communities from western Arctic Ocean - ArcticOcean_MG_CB2_150 (SPAdes) (version 2) | ecosystem: Environmental > Aquatic > Marine > Oceanic | place: Arctic Ocean: Canada... | reverse complement strand
TATTTATTGAAGATATTGCAAGAAATTTAAAACCAGCATATGAAATGGGTATGAAAACAATTTGGATTGAAAATGATGAGCCTTGGGCAAAAAAATACTCAGATAGTAATTTTATTAATTATAAAATAAATAATTTGTCTGAATTTTTAAAAAAAATTAATTTAACAAAAAAACTATAATGAATATTAATTCTTTTGAAAAAATAATAAATGAATCTTGGGATAATAAAAGCCAAGTTAATTCTAAATCTAGTAGAAAATTACTAAACGCAATTAGTCAGACAATAGATTTACTTGACTCGGGAAAAGTTCGAGTTGCTGAAAAAAAAGGCAGCGAATGGACTGTTAACCAATGGATTAAAAAAGCAATTTTGCTGAGTTTTCGGGTTAATAAGATGAAAACCTCAAAAGGACCCTATGCAGTTTGGTACGACAAAGTTGATGGTAAAACTAAGGAATGGAATGAAAAGAGATTTATTAAAGAAGGATTTAGAATGGTCCCCAATGCAGTGGTGCGAAAAGGTGCTTTTATAGCAAAAAATGTTGTCTTAATGCCATCATTTGTAAACTTGGGAGCTTACGTTGATGAAGGAAGCATGATTGATACATGGGCTTCTGTAGGATCTTGTGCTCAAATAGGTAAGAATTGTCATATCTCTGGTGGAGCTGGAATTGGTGGAGTGTTAGAACCCATGCAAGCTAATCCTACAATAATTGAAGACAATTGTTTTATTGGAGCCAGAGCAGAGGTAGCCGAAGGAGTTGTTATTGAGAAAGGATCTGTTTTGTCTATGGGTGTTTATATAGGAGGATCAACTAGAATAGTTGATAGAGCAACAGGTGAAATTCACTATGGAAAAGTTCCTGCCTACTCAGTTGTGGTTGCAGGATCTATGCCAAGTAAAAATAACCCCGAAGGTCCATCTTTATATTGTGTCGTGATTGTTAAAAAAGTAGACGAAAAAACTAGAAGCAAAACTTCAATTAACGATTTATTGAGAGATTAAAACCTAATGCAAATTAGTGAATTAAAATTAGCTAAAGAATTAATTCGTAGACCAAGCATAACACCAAAAGATGCTGGGACTATAAATCTTTTAGCAAAAAAATTAAAATCTATTGGTTTTAAATGTCAGATAATAAATTTTAAAAATATTAAAAATTTGTATGCAAAGCTTGGAAATTCCTCTCCCAATTTATGTTATGCTGGACATACAGATGTTGTTCCTCCTGGAAATATCAGTGATTGGAGTGTCAACCCATTTAAACCAGCAGTTAAAAATAATAAGTTAATTGGACGAGGTGCAAATGATATGAAAGCTTCAATTGCTTGCTTTGTGGCTGCAGTAAGTAGATTTAAAATTAAAAATAAAAAATTTAAAGGATCAATAAGTTTATTAATTACTGGAGATGAAGAGGGTGTTGCTATTAATGGAACAAAAAGAGTTGTTAAATATTTAAAAACGAAAAAAGAAAAAATTAATTTTTGCATAGTTGGTGAACCAACCAATCCAAATAAACTTGGAGAAATGATTAAAATTGGAAGAAGAGGAAGTATCACTGGAAGGCTTACAATAATTGGTACTCAAGGACATGTAGCCTACCCACATAGAGCCAATAATCCATCTAATACAATTATAAATATATTAAAAAAAATAAAAGAAATTAAATTAGACAACGGAACAAGAAACTTTCAACCCTCCAACTTGGAAATAACTAAAATTAATATTGATAATCATGCTGATAATGTCATACCTGGATCAGCAAATGCAGTATTTAATATAAGATTTAATAACAAGCATTCATCGAATTCATTAAAAAGAAAATTAAATGCAATCTTTCAAGCAATATCTAAAAAATCAAAATGTAAATTTAAAGTTAAGTATGAAGTTTCTGGAGAAGCTTTTTTAATTAAACCAAATAAAACAACTTACATGATTCAGGAAACTATTAAAAAAATTACTAAAATTAAACCTAAACTATCAACCACTGGAGGGACATCTGACGCAAGATTTATAAGAAAAATTGCCCCTTGTTTAGAATTTGGTTTAGTTGGAAAAACCATGCATAAAGTTGATGAATCTGTGTCGTTGGCAGATCTAAAGAAATTAACTAAAATATATGAAAGTATTTTAGAAAATTATTTTTTATAAATTATGAGCGAGTCTGTTTTAATTATTGGTGTAGGAGAAGGTTTAAGTGCTTCATTGGCACATTTATGTGCATCTAAAGGTATGAAGATTGCCTTGGCTTCAAGAAATATTGATAAATTACAAAGCTTAAAGGAAGAAACCAAAGCACTTACATTTAAATGTGATTCAAGTAGTATTGAAAGTGTTTCAAATCTATTTATAGAAACTGACAAAACGATTGGTACACCTAATCTTGTTATCTATAACGCGTCAGCAAGAATAAAAGGAAGTATATCGGAATTAAACCCAGAACAGACTCTAAAAGCTATTAACGTTGCTTGTTTTGGTGCTTTTTTGGTTGCTCAAGAATCTGCAAAAAGAATGAGAAAGAGAAAAAGTGGAAGTATTTTTTTTACGGGCGCAAGTGCAGGGGTTAAAGGCTTTGCTAATTCATCTGTCTTTGCTATGGGTAGTTTTGGACGTAGAGGATTGGCTCAATCTTTAGCTAGAGAACTGCATCCTCAAAATATTCATATTTGCCATTTTGTTATTGATGGTGCTATCGGTCGAAAACCTTTTGGAATTTCTATAGAAACTTTTTAATGAATTTAAACAAAATTACTTTAAGTTTAATTTTTATATTTTTTATATTTGCAATTTTCTGCTCCATAAATATTGGCATGTCATGGGATGAGCCCCAAAATCACTGGCAAGGTGCAATTAGGGCTGATTATTTAAAATCTTTAGATTTTGGTAATTTTAAATTTAAACCAGGAGGTTGGTCAGAAGTTGAGCCTGGTTTATATGATACATTTCATTTTGCTATAGCAAATTCACTATTAAAAGTTTTTCCAGGAAAACTTATAGGTATAAAACATTTAATAAATTTAACTTTTAGTTTTTTTGCATTAATTGGTCTCTTTTTAATATCAAAAAAAATTTTCAATAGAAATGTTGCTTATCTTGCAACCTTTTTATGCCTTATAAACCCATTCTTCTTTGGGCATATTTCAATAAATCCTAAAGATACTATTAGCTGTTTTGCGTTAATTTGGTTTTCTTATTCAACCTATATGTATTGTATTAATTTTGAAAAAAAGAGACTACGCTTTCTTATGCTAGCAGCTTTTTTTATGGGTGTTGGTGTTGGTACTAGACTACCGTTTTATGTTGTTCCTATTCCTGTCGTCTTGTCTGCATTAATATTTATTATTTTAACTTATAAAAATAAATTTAAAAAATATCAAATATACAACAGAATATTTATTGATTTTATTATTTTTTCTTCAATAACTTTTTTTTTAATGGTGTTAGCTTGGCCATATGTTCATGCTTCTCCAGATATTCTTATTAAAGCATTTACGTCTTATATTCACTACCCACATGGTCCTGTGCTTGAAATAATGAATGGAAATTATTATGAAACGGCTGATACACCAAGATTATATTTTTTTACTTTTTTTATATTTAGATTTCCTATTTATGTATTAATATTATTTTTTTCATTATTATTTTTTTTAAAAACAAATAGTAAATTTTTTACTTTAAAATTTAGTAATTTTAAAAAAAAAATAATAGTTGTTTTTTCTATAATTTTTTTTCCAATATTTCTTCATTTGATTTTACAAGTCAAAATATATAATGGAATAAGATTATTTCTATTTATTATTCCATTTATAAGTTTGTTGGGTGGAATATGTTTGTATTATATTTTGGAAAATATTAGAAATTCAATTTTTATTAAATCTTTAATGACTATACTTGTCATTTTTTTTGTACTTTTTTTTCAAAGGTTTTTATATCTAACACCTTATCATTATGATTATTCAAATTTTTTTAATATAAAATTTGTTAATACAGAAGAATTGTACATTCATGACTACTGGGCAACTTCTTACAAGGAGTTAATGAAATTAATTAAGGTAGACAATAATTTGGGTAAAATTAAAGCAGATTATTGTGGGGGTGATCGTTTTGGTTTGAGATATTTAGCAAATAAATATTCGGGAGGGAAAGTTACTTTAGTTCCTTATAAGCAGGCTAATTATATTATTATGATAAATACAGTAAGCAATGATGTTAATAACAAATCTAGCTGTTTTACGCAACGACCAGGGAAAGATGTCGTTTCAGTTAAACGCTTGGGTGTTACTCTTTCAGTGTTAAGAAAATTGGAAAAATAAAAGTTTGAAAACTTGTATTGTAACTACTGATAGCTATCTAAGTCATGACACAGGTCATGGTCACCCTGAAAGAGCAGACCGTGTAACAATTCTTATTGATAGTTTAAAAAAATCAAATTTTAAAGATTTAGTTTGGAAAAAAACAATAAAATTTGATGAAAAATATTTAAAGTTTGCCCACGACGTGAATTATTTAAACATAGTAAAAGAATCTTTTCCTGATGAAGGTCTTAATTTCTTAGATAGTGATACAATTTTATCTCCTGGAAGCAAGAATGCCACAATGGATGCTGTAGGTTCAATTATTGTAGCTATTGATGGAGTAATGAAGAAATACTTTAAAAATGCTTTTTGTGCAGTAAGACCACCAGGTCATCATGCCGAAAAACAGAAGGCTATGGGGTTTTGTGTTTACAATAATATAGCTGTTGGAGCTCACTATTTGTTAGAAAAATATAGACTACAAAAAGTTGCAATAATAGATTTTGATGTTCATCATGGAAATGGCACTCAAAATATTTTTTATAATAATGAAAAAGTTTTATATATTTCTTCTCACCAATACCCTTATTACCCAGGCTCTGGAGCTGCAAATGAGAAAGGCATTAAAGACAATATCTTAAATATACCTTTGATTGCTGGTACTAAATCACATGAGTTTTTAAATGCATATGAGGCTATTTTTAAAAAACTTAAAGAGTTTAAGCCTGAATTTATCTTGTTATCAGCTGGTTTTGATGCACATAAAGACGATCCCCTTGCACAAATAAATTTAGAATCTAAAGACTACTATACTTTAACAAAAAGAATTATGACTATTTCAAAAGAACTCTGTGATGAAAAAATTGTCTCTATTTTAGAAGGTGGTTATGATTTAAATGCTTTAAAAGAAAGTGTTGATTATCACGTAAAATCTTTAATGGAAGATTGTTAGTATATAACTTTGAGTAGATATAAACCACATGCAGGAGCCGGTGGGGCACATTTTGATCTATTTTTTGATTTAAATGACTCTTTAAATTGAGAAAAATTCCATTTTCCATCTCCTAAATATTTAATACATCCAACCATAGATCTGACTTGTTGTTGCAAAAATGATTTAGAGGTAAATTTTAAAGTAATTTTATTCTTATTTTTTTTTATATATATTTTTTCCATCGTTCTTATAGGAGATTTGGCTTCACATGAAGAAGATCTAAAAGTTGAAAAATCATGAGTTCCTAATAATAATTTACTTCCTTTTTTCATAGCTTCAATATCTAATTTTTTTTTTATAAGCCATGCTTTATTTTTTTGCAATGTCAGTGGTGATTGTCTATTTATCATTACATATTGATAAGTCCTTTTTTTTGCATTGAATCTTGAATGAAATTTCTTGTTAGTTTTGGTTATTTTTAAAACAGTAATAGGATTGTCTCCAATATGTTGATTTAAACCTGGTAATAACTTTTTTTTTTCTATTTTTTTATTCAAATCAAAATGGGCAGTTTGTGCAAACGCATGAACTCCAGAATCTGTTCTTCCCGCTCCTATTACAACTACTTTTTCTTTAGATAAACTGTATATTGCTTTTTGTAATACTTCTTGAATGGATAATCCATTTTTTTGAAATTGCCAACCAACAAATGGTGTACCATCGTATTCAATTTTTATTTTATATCTGCTCACAATTTAATTTTTATTTACTGTATTTTAATTTAATTTTTTTCAAATCTTCTAAATAACCTCTGCTAAAATCATCTATAGGCATTATATTTCTTCCTTCTTTTTGTATTTTATTTACTAGTAAAAAATCTTCTTTAAATGAAAGAATTAGTTTTTTTGATTTTAAAAAATCTTTTATTTTTTTTGCTGGGATGAGCTCTGTGTCAAAAATTTTATATTTACAAGAATCAACTGAAAACCAGGCCCCTGGTTTTGGAGAAAATGCACATACTTTTCTGTGAGCTCTAATTGCAGAGTTATTAAAATCAATTTGCATTTCATTTTTTTGAATTTTATAGGCATAAGTTGCTGAGCCTGGATCTTGTTGCGTAGGCCAAAAGGATTGATGTTTTTCAAAAAATATATCTAAGGTTTGTTTACCAGCCTCAATCAAATTTTTAGAAATTTTTTGAAAATTATCATTATTTTTAATTTCGACTTGAGTTTGTAAATATGTTGGTCCCTCATCTAATCCTTTTTCCATTTTCATAATAGAAATTCCTGTCATTGAATCGCCATTCATTATAGCACGATGAATCGGGGCAGCTCCTCTCCATTTTGGAAGTAAAGATGCATGAACATTTACTGCACCACATGAAGGTATCATTAAAATTTTTTCTGGTAAAATTAATCCATAAGCTACCACTACTATTACATCTGGATTAATTTTTTTAATATTATTAATATCAGATTCTGAAAAATTTGATGGACAGTAAACACTTAAATCTTTTTCATTTGAAAATTTATGAACTGCAGATAAATTCACCTTTTGACCTCTTTCTGACTTTTTTGGAGGTTGTGTGTATATTGCTTTAATTTTAAAATTCTTACTAGAATAAAGGTGCTCTAAAAATTCTTTTGAAAAATCAGAGGTTCCCATGAAGATAATATTAAATATCATTGGTTTTCCTGAATTTAAACTACAATTCTTTCAATTGCTTTTTTTTGTTTAGAAAGTTTTTTTATAATCATTGATTTTTTTAATTTCGATAAATAATCAATAAAAAGTATTCCTTCCAGATGATCTATTTCATGCTGAATACAAGTGGCCAACATGCCTTCAGCTTTAATTTCTTTTTCTTGTCCATAATAGTCTAGATATTTAATATGGCACTTATCAGGTCTACTAATTTCAGCAAATTGCCCCGGCACAGACAAACACCCTTCTTCATAAACAAAACTATTGTTAGATTTAGCGATGATTTCAGGATTTATAAAATACATAGGGTTTTTGGTTTCACTTTTTGGAGACAAATCAAGGACAATAACTCTTTTTGGTACACCGACTTGAATTGCTGCAAGACCAATCCCCGGAGCTGAATACATTGTTTCAATCATATCATCCATCAATTCTTGCAAATCTTTATTTACCTCTTCTACTTTTAAAGATTTTTCCCTTAAAATATTATTTGGTTCAGTTAAAATTTGTCTTAAAGCCATGTAAATATAAATAAATTATAAGTTTATTGCAGTCAAGTAATCCAAATTTTTATAAAATAGCTAGGTTCTTGCTGGCAAAGCCTCACTTAAAATATTATTTCTTATTTTTTTTAAGTTAAGTTCATTTAGTAGTTTTGTTATAAAATATATAGTTTCTGGATCTAGATCACTAATTTTATCTTCTCCAATTATTTCTATAATTTTAAGCATGACTAAACCAACTTGATTTTGTTTGACTAGATCTAACAAACTTTCAGGTATAGTTAATTGGGAAGATAAATTGCTATAATTTAAATCATTAGGCAAAACAAATCCATCGACCACAAGTGAATCTAAAACCACTATATCTTTTATAGAAATAAAATATTTTTTATTTTTTTTAATTTTTTTATATACAGATTTAAAATCTTTTTGAGTTCTTTTAGATATTTCCAAATTTTCTAAGAAATGTTTTATAATTTTCGATTTATGTAATATTTCATTATTAAATTTAACTTTAGTTTTTATTTTGTTATCTAAATTTTTATTTACTATTTCCACATACTCTGCTGGAATATCCTCAGTTTTGATAGATTTAAAAATATTTGACAGCTCTTCTACATAAATATTAAAAAGTTTATCTTTTATAAATAGATCTTTTAACAAAAATGCTAACTTAATTTTTTCCTCAACACTATTCGTCAATAAAACACTTTGATATATCAAAGCCCTAGCTTTATAGTTTGGTAAATTTTTGTAAATTTCTTTAGAATTCATTAGTTGATTGAAATTAAAATTAATCTTTAAATAAATTTTAAAAATTTCATTCTTATCAAAAGATTCTTCGATTGCGGCTTGTTCATATGTTTCAATTACATTTTCATCTTCAAAATTATTAACCTTAATTAAATTTGAAGAAGAAAGATATTTCCATATGTATTTGTTTGTCTCTGCATTTGGCTCGTATTGAAAATTTTTGCTAGTGATGTAAGAAAAATAAAAGTTAAGAAGATTATTATCTAAAATATTTTGGCTAGTTTTTTCAGAGACACCTAACAAAAAATTAATTTTATCTTCAAAAAAATCGTCTTTAAAACCTCTTTCCTTTAATAAATCATAAAATAATTGTGCCTCCTCTTTTCTATCTTCATTTATTAAGCAATAAATAGTAAATTTTTCTAAGTAAATATTTTGAATTGTTCTGTCGATAAAATTTATTTTTTCACATGCTGATTTTATATTTCCAGAAGAAATATATTCATTAATTAAAAATTTTGTAGCATTAGGGTTTTTTCCTACTTCAGGGTTTGTTTTTAATAAATTTTCTAAACTTTTAATTCTCTTTTTTTTTATTAACCAGTTTATTTTTATTTTTAAAAATTCTTCTGAGTTTAAGTTTTTTTGTGGCGCATACGCACTAGTTAATAAAACATTAAATAAAAGATCTTCAGAAAATTTAGAAAGCTTCAATTTATTTATTCTATTAAAAACTTTTTTTATTTCTTCTCCATCTGTTTTTTTCCACATGCTCAAGTTAAAATTATTTTCTTCTGGGTCAAATATTCCTATTATAGAATTTTTGTTTTTCTTTATTTTATTTTCATCAATTTTTACTATTATTTTGTTTTCTTCATTTAAAATTATAGAATTTTCTATTGTTGCATCCCTAACTTCAATAATTTGATTATTTATTTCGTTCTGATCTTCGCTTGTTTCCCAGATGTCAGCTGGTTCATCTTCTGAAAAAGATGAATTTGCGATAATAACAGTAAAAAAAAATATGATAGTTATTAACTTATTTAAGTGTGATAAACTTATCATTGCTAATTTCTTGTTTTATAAGTTTATTTGGTGCTCGAAATTCAGCTTTATCAAGCAAAAATATTCCTAAAAGCAAAACTAAAAAAATTAAAATAATTTTCACTACTATATTCTTATTAGTTTTAGGTTTTAATCCGAGTTGCATAATTATTAAATTCTATTTAAACTGAAAAATAAGACATTATTGTGAAAAATCAAATTTAAAATTTCAGATGCTGTGAAAAAAAACCTTGTTTTATTAGGAATGATGGGTGTTGGTAAAACCACAATAGGGAAAACTGTGGCAAGTAAACAAAATTTAGAATTTATCGATACAGATTCAAATATTGAAAAAAAATGCTCAATGAAAATCACTCAAATTTTCAAAAAAAAAGGAGAGAGTTTTTTTAGGATGGAAGAACAAAAAGAAGTATTTAAGTCTCTGAAAAGTAATAATTGTGTTATCGCATTGGGTGGTGGCGCCTTTATAAATAGCGCAATAAGAAATAATATTTTAAAAAATTCTATATCAATGTGGTTAGATGTTGATTTAAATATTTTATACAAAAGAGTAAAAAGTAATAAAAAAAGACCACTGTTAGATAAAAACAATAATCATAGTATAATTAAGAAATTATATACAGAAAGAAGAAATATTTACAAATTAGCTAATCATAAAATTAATTGTAATAATTTAAACAAAAATAATATTGTTAAAATGATAATAGATTTATATGAAAAATACTAAACTTATTGTTAAGACTAAAAGCAAAATATATCCAATTTATTTTGGAAATAACAATTTAAATACCATAGGTAAATTAGTAAATAAAAACCTACCTGGAGTGAAAAAAATATGCATTGTTAGTGATAATAAATTACCTAAATTTTTATTAGAAAAATTAATTAAGTCTTTAAAAAAATATGAAATTAAAATTTATAAACTATCTGCAACTGAAAAAACTAAAAGCCTTAAAGTTGCAAACAAAATTATTGAAAACCTGCTGAATGATAATTTTAATAGATCGGACTGTATAATTTCTTTAGGAGGGGGTATTCTTGGTGATCTTTCGGCATTTGTAGCAAGCTTGACTAAAAGAGGTTTAAAATTTATTAATATTCCCACAACCTTATTAGCGCAAGTTGACGCTTCTATAGGAGGAAAAACAGGAATAAATTCAAATAAAGGTAAAAACCTAATAGGAACCTACTATCAACCTGACTTTATTTTAAGTGATATTTCAATACTAAAAAGTTTACCACAAAGAGAAATAATTTCAGGTTATGGTGAAATATTAAAGCATTCATTGATACTAGATAAAAATTTATTCTTATGGCTTTTTAAAAATGGGGAAAAAATAGTTAATACAAAAAAAAATATATATTTAAAAAACGCAATTATTAAAAGTTGTAAAATTAAATCAAAAATTGTAAATAAAGACGAAAGAGAGAATAATTTAAGAATGATTCTTAACTTTGGTCACACATTTGCTCATGGATTCGAAAGTGCAAAAAATTTTTCAAAAAAACTAAATCATGGTGAAGCTGTACTTTTGGGCATGATGATTGCGTGCGATCTATCAAATAAAAAGAAACTATTATCAAACAGTGAATTGTTGCTTATAAAAAAACATTACATTGATTTAAAATTACCAATGCATATTGATAAAGTTTTCAAAAAAAGAGAAGTTAATAAAATTGTCTATTATATGAAGAAAGATAAAAAAAACTTTGATAAAAAAATTAATTTAATCTTATTAAAAAGAATTGGTAGTGCAACTAAACCTGCTGAATTTAAGTTAAATAGTAAAAAGATTACTGACTTTTTGAATTCTTATTATTTATAAAACTTAATTAATTTCTATTTCTAGCGCGTGGATTTTATTGCTCATTTCTTCTCTTAAAATTGAAAAAATTTCTTTATGTGCTGCAATTTTATTCATATTTTTTAGTTTTTTAGATTTTATTATTAACTTAATATGAAACTTATTTATATCAAAGGATTTATGCTTAGTATGAAGATGCGAATTGTCAATTAATATTATATTTTCTGGATCAATTTTTTCTTTAATTTTTTCTTTAATTTTATCAAAAAAGTTCATAATTTAACTTCTAAAACTTTAAAACATATACTATTTTAAAACAATGGAAAATATCTGTGAGTGGGAAAATTGTAAAGAAATTGGAAAATTTAAAGCTCCAATAGAAAGAGATAATAGTAAAAAATATAAATGGCTCTGTGAAAATCATATAAAATTATTTAATAAAAATTGGAACTATTTTGATGGAATGTCTCAACACGAATTTGAGGCTTTTTTGAAATCTGATGTTACTTGGCATCGTCCAACACAAAAATTCGGTACGGCAGATAATTTTTTTAATATTCTATGGAATAATGCTCTTAATGACAAATTTAATATTTTTAATGATCAAAGAATCTTAAATAATTTAAATAATAAGATTTTAAGCGATAAAGATAAAGAGGCCTTTAAAATTATGGGGTTAGAATTTGACGCAGATTGGATAAGTGTTCAAAAAAAATTTAAAACTCTTGTAAAAAAATTTCACCCTGATAAAAACGCTGGTAGTAAAAAATTTGAAGATCAATTAAAAAAAATTACTTTGGCATATAGCCACTTAAAATTAACGGTAGCAAAAAAGTAGATTATATTATGAATTTAAATGAATTAACCCCAGATATTAAAGTTTCTGTAAATCAAATTTTTGGTATTGATACAGATATGAAGGTTGATGGCTTTTCTAAAAAAAATGAATATGTCCCTGAAATAGATAGTACTTACAAGTTTGATAGAGACACTACCTTAGCTATCATTTCAGGATTTGCATACAATAAACGTGTTTTAATCCAAGGTTATCATGGAACAGGAAAATCAACTCATATCGAACAAGTTGCTGCAAGACTAAACTGGCCCTGTATTAGAGTAAACTTAGATAGTCATATTAGTCGTATTGATCTAGTGGGCAAGGATGCAATTGTTATAAAAGATAATAAACAAATCACTGAATTTAAGGAAGGGATTTTACCTTGGTCAATACAAAATCCTATAGCTCTTGTTTTTGACGAGTACGACGCTGGAAGACCTGACGTAATGTTTGTAATTCAAAGAGTCTTGGAAAAAGAAGGAAGCTTTACGTTGTTAGATCAAAATAAAGTTTTAAAACAAAATTCATATTTTAGATTGTTTGCAACAACAAATACAATAGGCCTAGGAGATACAACTGGGCTTTATCAAGGCACACAACAAATAAATCAGGGACAATTAGATAGGTGGAATATCATATCAACTTTAAATTACCTGGCATTTGATAAAGAGCACGAAATTATTCTTGCTAAATCTAAAAGTTTTAATAACAAAGAAGGTAAAGAGACTATCTCAAACATGATTAAGGTTGCTGACTTAACAAGAAAAGGTTTTGTTAATGGTGACATCTCTACTGTTATGAGTCCAAGAACAGTTTTACACTGGACAGAAAATTCTGAAATATTTAAAGATGTTGGTTATGCATTCCGAGTAACTTTTCTCAATAAATGTGATGATCTTGAAAAAAGTATAATTGCCGAATATTATCAAAGATGCTTTGGTGAAGATTTGCCAGAATCATCAATAAATATTAAAATATAAATTCTTAAAATGGATGAGAGAGAGCTTTTAAAAAAAAAATTTAAATCAGCAGTTTCGTCAACGGTAAGGGCTATTTCTGAAAATTTTGACATAGATATTAAATTTGATAGCAATACTTCAGAAGATGAAAATTCTTTAAATCTACCTAATGTAAATAGTTTAAAAAATTCACAAGATTTTACAAATTTAAGAGCTTTTGCAGACTCTGCAGCTTTAAAAATAAAATATACTAATAAAAAAATTTACTCTGAAAACGAACCTAACGGTTCAATGAGTAAAGCTTTATATGCTATTGCAGAAAAAATCAGGTACGAAAAAATAGGTTCTGATAAATTAAAAGGAATAAAAAATAATATTACTCAATGCTATGAAAATAAACTTAAAAATAAAAAAATTGAGGAAATTAAAACTGAAGTAGATGTTCCAATAACTGATGCTTTTGAACTTTATTTGAGAAGTCATTTTTTTGGAATAAAACAAAGTGCAAATACAAAAAAAAAAATGAGCCGTTGGCATGATTTATTTGAAAAAAATATAAGAAAAAAATTAAAAAAATTAGACAGTTGTATTGAAAATCAGTATGAATTTAGTAATTTAGTTAATGATTTAATTGAAAATCTTGATTTTAAAGATCTGGAATCAAAAGAAGATAAAAAAAAGCAAGAAGAAACAAAAGAAAATTCTTCACAACCCGAGCAAAAGAAAGAAGATAATAATTTAACACAAAAACAAGAAAGTGAGAATAATGAACCTGAATTAAATATTTCAGAGGAAAATTTTGAAGAGTCTGATGAAAATAATGACAATTACCAAAAACAAAATAACGGAGACCCACGTGCTTTAAAAAATGACTTAAAAAAAACACATAAAGATAAATATAAGGTTTTTACTAATATGTATGACGAAGTTAAAAATGCAGAAGAATTAGATAGTGATGAAGAAATTTCAAGACTTAGAAAAAGTTTAGATCAGCAACTTACAAACCTACAAAGTTTAGTTTCTAAGCTAGCTAACAAATTACAAAGACAATTATTAGCAAAACAAAATAGATCTTGGAATTTTGATTTAGAAGAAGGTATTCTTGATGCATCAAAGTTATCTAGAATAATTATCGACCCATTTCGTTCATTATCTTACAAAATGGAAAAAGAGATAGAATTTAAAGATACAATAGTAACTCTTCTTATTGATAACTCTGGATCTATGCGAGGTAGACCAATTTCTGTTGCAGCAATTTGTGCTGATATTTTATCAAGAACATTAGAAAGATGTTCAGTCAAAGTTGAAATTTTGGGATTTACAACAAAAAATTGGAAAGGTGGTAAAAGTAGAGAAAAATGGAATTTAAATAACAAACCCTCAAATCCGGGTAGACTAAATGATCTTAGACATATTGTTTATAAATCGGCTGATAAACCTTGGAGACAATCAAAAAAAAATCTTGGTTTAATGCTAAAAGAAGGTTTGCTAAAAGAAAACATCGATGGAGAAGCACTTTTGTGGGCTTATAAGAGAATCGCAAAGAGGAAAGAAGAAAGAAAAATATTAATGGTAATTTCTGATGGTGCACCAGTTGATGATTCAACTTTATCAGTCAATTCTGGAGATTACCTCGAAAAACATTTGAAGCATACAGTCAAGTGGATTGAAGAAAGTTCAAATATAGAAATTTTAGCTGTTGGTATTGGACATGATGTTACAAGATATTATAAGAAAGCAATTAAAATAGCTGATGTGCAAGAATTAGGCGACGTGATGGTTAATCAATTAACTAAACTTTTTTCTGAGAAAAAAAATAAACCTTTACACTAATTTTTATATAGCTGAATTTCCCTGAACACGATACAACAGGAATCTAAAAGGAATTAACATTATTAAAGTTACAATTATTTTTATAATCAAGTCACCAAAAGATAATGTCACCCAATTTATTCCTGTTCCATAAAATGAAATAAAGAAAAACAAAAAAGTGTCAATTGTAGATCCAATTAATGATGACACTAATGGAGCTGCGTACCAAATTTTATTTCTTAATTTATCAAAAATGTTTACATCAATTAACTGTGCGGTAAGAAAAGCTACGCCTGATCCAATTGCAATTCTAATAGAAATTAAATCTTCATAATTTGTTGAAAAATAAAATGTTATAAACAAACCTAATGCGAAACCCAAATATACAATTTTTTTAGCAATGTTTTTTCCATATTTTCTATTTGATAAATCTGTTATCAAAAATGCCACTGGATAACTAAACGCTCCAAATGTTAATAAGTTTTGGAGACCAAAATAATTAAAAGGAAACTTCACAAGATAATTTGATAGGCCAACTACTAAAGCCATTAAAAGTGCTAAAATAAAAAAATATTTATTTTTTATTTTAAACATTCAAACTAAGTTTTTGCAATTATTTGATTTTTAAGTTTTTTTGCTCTTGTTGATAATTTAAAAGATTTAACATTTTTTAAATAAAAATCTAATCCACCTTTATAATCAACAGTCCTTAGGGCTGCATTGCTAACACTTAATTTAACATTTCGTTTTAAAATATCACTTTTAAAAGTTACTTTTTTTAAATTAGGAAAAAATTTTCTTTTAGCCTTATTATTTGCATGGCTTACCTTATGACCTTTTAAAGGAGACTTTCCTGTTAATTCACATTTTTTTGACATATTAATTTCCTATGCAGTATATAGATCCAGTAGGAAATGGAATCAAGAGAATATATTAAATGAATACCTCGCTATCTATTGCTTTTTTGGCTGGAGTGATTAGTTTCTTGTCTCCTTGTGTACTACCTTTGATTCCTGGATATATTTCTTATATTTCGGGTTCCTCTCTGGATCAACTTATTAAAAAAAAAAAAAATTTAGTAGTTCTTAAAACGATCTTTTTTACTTTAGGTTTCTCTCTTGTATTTATAGCATTGGGATCCACAGCATCTTTGCTTGGAAGTTTTTTTTACGCTAATTCTGAGGTTTTAAGAATAGTGGCTGGCATGATTATAATTATTTTTTCAATGCAACTTATTGGAATTATTAATTTAAAGTTTATGAATAAAGATGTAAGAATTCTTACAAATAAATATAATAGTAGTTTGGCTTTTTCATTTCTTGTAGGAACGGCTTTTGGTCTTGGCTGGACTCCTTGTATAGGTCCTATACTTGGATCAATTTTAGCTTTAGCAGCAATAGAAGAAAGTTTTAATAAAAGTATATTATTACTCTCATCTTACTCATTAGGTTTAGCAATTCCCTTTATTATCTCAGGAGTTTTAATAGATAAATTTATATTTTTTTCAAAAAATTTAAGAAAATATATAATGATAATAACAAAAATTGGTGGAATTATTTTATTATTAACTGGGGTAGGTATTTTAACTGGGCAGTTACAGATCTTAGGATTTTTTATACTAGAATATTTTCCTTTATTAGGAAAGATTGGTTAATTATACATCTTTACCAATAGCATCTTTTATATTTTTTATTCCTTCAGATTTTAAAATTTGAATTAAATCTTTTTTTATAGTTTTGACTATAGTTGGTCCTTTATAAACAAAACCAGTATAAAGTTGTAACAGTGATGCTCCAGCAATAATTTTTTCATACGCTGACTTTCCTGAATTAACACCACCAACTCCAATAATTGGGATTTCTCCTTTTAAATGTTTAAAAAATTTTTTAATCATGTTTGTGGAAATATTTTTTAAAGGTCCTCCAGATAAGCCACCTTTTTCGTTTTTTGTTGAACTTATTAAACTATCTCGATTACTACTTGTTGTATTTGTAAGTATGATTGCAGATATATTATTTTTTTTTGCTTCGTCAGCAATTTCAGAAATGCAACTATCATCAATATCTGGTGAAACTTTTAATAAAAGAGGAACATTTGTTTTTTTATCTTTTTTTATTTTATTAAGAGAAGATAAAAGTTCTTTTAGATTTTTTTGATCATGAAAACCTCTTAAACCTTCAGTGTTTGGCGAAGAAATATTAAGAGTGATATAATCTGCTACTTCATAAAAATTTTTTAGACCTAAATAAAAATCATTTTTTTGATTTTTAGTGTTTTTATTTGGTCCAATATTTATTCCCAATATACCTTTTTTTTTATCTGCTTTAATTCGATTTTTTATTATATCTATTCCATCATTATTAAAACCAAGTCTATTAATTAATGCATTATCCTCCTCTAGTCTAAATATTCTTGGTTTGGGATTTCCAAACTGTTTTAAAGGAGTGACTGTACCAACCTCCACAAAACCAAATCCTAATTTAAATAGTGAATTATATGCTTCTGCACTTTTGTCAAAACCAGCTGCGAGACCAATAGGGTTGGGAAAATTTTTTTCTAGTAATCTAATATTTAAAATTTTTTCATCTTCAACTTCGAACAATTTACCTGGAAGAGGGTTAAATTTAAGTGATTTAATGGCTAAATCATGGGCAACTTCAGGGTCTAAATTAAATAAAAAAGATTTTAAAATGGAAAACATTATTTAATACATTTATTTATTAGTTCAATAGTTTCTTTAATTCCAAAAAAACTTATAAAAAATCCCATTCTTGGTCCGTCTTGGTCTCCAAAAATTATCTCATAAATTGCCTTGAACCATTCTCTTAAATTTTCTGAATATCCATTATCTTTACCCACTGAATAAACAATAGTTTGTATAGCTTCTGGATTTGACTCATCTTTGCAATCTTTTAATCTAATAACTAAATCTTGTAGTGCTTTTTTTTCTTTTTCATTTGGTTTTCTATATTTTTTTTTTGGTTGAACAACATCCTTAAAGTATTTTAAAGCATAACCCACTAAATTATCTAAAATTGGGTGTTCTGAGGGTTTAATCTCTTTTTTATTTTTTATTATAAATTTCCATAGGACATCTTTACTTGTAGCATTGCTTGTACCTACTAAATTTAATAAAACAGAAAAAGGCATAATGGACTTTTCTTTTGGGGGGTTTCCATTATGAATGTGCCAAACAGGATTAAGTAGCTTGTGTTGAATATCCTGCTCGATAAATTTATCTACACACATTAGGTATTCATCAACTGCTTTCGGAACTACGTCTGCATATAATTTTTTTGCTCTTTTGGGGTTTTGATACATATACAAACTTAAACTTTCTGGAGAAGCGTATTTCAACCAATCTTCAATTGTTATTCCATTACCCTTGGACTTTGATATTTTTTCTCCTTTTTCGTCAAGAAATAATTCATAAGCAAAACCGTTTGGATTTTTTTTTCCTAAGATTTTGCAAATTTTACTTGAAAGTATTGCACTTTCAATTAGATCTTTTCCATACATTTCATAATCAACATCAAATGTATACCATCTCATAGCCCAATCTACTTTCCACTGTAATTTACATTTTCCATTAATAACTTCTGTCTCTATTTTTTGATCTCCATTTTTATAAATAATTTTTCCTTCTTTTTTTTTAATTTCTTCAATAGGAACTTCTAAAACCTTTCCAGTTGTAGGACAAATAGGTAAAAAGGGACTGTAAGTTAATTTTCTTTCTTTGCCTAGAGTAGGTAAAATAATATTCATTATTTCTTCATATTTCTCTAAAACTAAAAGTAGTGATTTATTAAAAATTCCTTTTGTATAATTTTCTGTTGAACTTTTAAAAGTATAATTAAATTTAAATTTATTTAAAAAATTTTTTAACATTTCGTTATTATGTTCACCAAAACTTTTAAATTTATTAAAAGGGTCTGGTATTTTAGTTAATGGTTTATGTAAATTTTTTTCTAAAAGTTCTTTATTTGGAATATTGTCAGGAACTTTTCTTAGACCATCCATATCATCTGAAAAAGTTATAATTTCTGTTGGAATATCAATAATTTGTTTTATAGCATTTACCATCATCGTAGTTCTTGCAACTTCAGCAAAAGTACCGATATGTGGTAACCCACTGGGTCCATAACCAGTTTGTAATATTATTTTCCCCTTTTTCTCGTAAATTTTTTGTCTATCTTTTACAAGTTTTCTTGCTTCGACAAATGGCCAAGAGCTGGTAGTTTGAATTATTGATTTATTAATCACGTTATTAAAGATTTATTAAATTTCACAAGTAAAATACAGGTATAATTAGGTCTTATTTTGTTGAATTTTAAATATTTTTAAATACCCTCCGATTTCAAAATGAATAACTACAAAACTGTCTTTTTTGCAACAGGTGTACTCCTAATAATATTAGGAATCTTTATGCTTATACCATTTTTTATTCAGTTTTTATATGGGGAGAACAACAACATTTTCTTATCATCCTCATCTATAACAATATTTATAGGAATACTTCTTATACTTACAAATTTAGAAGAGAAAAGAAAACTAAATTTACAACAAGCTTTTCTTTTAACTACTTTGTCATGGTTTAGTATTGCAATTTTTGGATGTTTGCCATTTTTACTTTCTAATTTAAATTTGTCGTTTGTTGATTCTTTTTTCGAAAGTATGTCTGGAATAACAACAACTGGCTCTACGATTATTACCAATTTAGATAGTGCGCCAAAAAGTATTTTAATTTGGAGAGCTATTTTACAGTGGCTTGGTGGTATAGGAATAATCGTTATGGCCATCACTATACTTCCTTTATTAAATATTGGCGGAATGCAATTATTCAGAATGGAAGGCAGCGATACTGCAGAAAAAATTTTACCTAAAACAGGTGAAGTTACTTTAGTACTTTCAACAATCTATCTTGCCTTGACTTTTTCATGTGGTATTGCCTATTGGGTAGTTGGAATGAATGCATTTGATAGCATTGCTCATGCAATGACAACAATAGCAACAGGTGGATTTTCTACTTATAACGATTCAATTGGTTATTTTAAAAATCCTAAAATTGAAATAGTTTCAATAACTTTTATAATTTTAGGAAGCATACCCTTCATAGCTTACTTAAAATTTGTAAAGGGTGAAAAAACAATTTTTTTTACAGATTCTCAGATTAAGGGATTAATTTATATTTTAATTATTTCTGTAATAATAATGTTTTTATATTTAATTCTTAATAATACTCAATATAGTCTTTTAGATAATTTTAGAATATCTGCATTCAATGTTGTGTCAATTTTATCTGGAACAGGTTATGTAACATCAGATTTTGGTATGTGGGGTAAATTTCCATTAATGTTTTTTTTATTTTTAATGTTTGTCGGTGGATGTGCTGGATCTACTACTTGTGGGATTAAAATATTTAGATTTCAAATACTTGGATATTTTATATTAAACCAAATTAAAAAACTTTTTTATCCACATGGTATATTTCCAATAAAATATAACAAAGAAAAAATTAGTAATACATTTATATACTCAATAATAACTTTTATTTTTCTTTATTTTTTTATCTTCTTTGTTTTGTCTATACTCTTATCAATAAATGGTTTAGATTTTGTTACAGCTTTGTCTGGTTCAGCTTCAGCTATATCAAATGTGGGACCAGGATTAGGTGATATAATAGGACCTAATGGAAATTACAGCAATTTACCTAGTTTTTCTAAACTAGTTTTGTCTTTTGGAATGTTATTAGGTAGGTTAGAATTGTTTGTTGTATTAATTTTATTTTTTCCTGCTTTTTGGAAAAATTAAAGTACTTAAATAATTATGGAAATATATAAAAAACAAACTTTAGCTGAAACTTTTTCTGTTTACTTTGAAAAAAGCATGGCAAGAATTTTATTATTAGGAATAATAAGTGGTTTTCCATGGGTTCTTATTGGAAGTAGTTTGAGCCTTTGGTTGAAAGAAGATGGATTAAGCCGAAGCACAATTGGTTGGGCTGGATTAATATTTGCTGTTTATGCATTTAATTATCTGTGGGCGCCAATAATAGATAGAATTCGTATTCCATGGTTAACTAATAAGATTGGTCACAGGCGAGGTTGGATTGTGACTATGCAAGCAATTATTTTAATTAGTTTGGTGTGTTGGAGTGTAATAAATCCTACAGCAAATTTAGCTTTAGTAATTACAATTGGGTTAATTATTGCGATTGCTTCAGCAACTCAGGACATAACTGTTGATGCTCTGAGAATTGAACAAATTGGCGAAAATGAAGGAAAATCTATGCAGGCTGGTGCGGCAATGGCTGTTGTTGGTTGGTGGACGGGATATAAATTAGGTGGTGTTATTGCATTAAATTCAGCAGAATATTTTCAACAAGCAGGATTCGAAAACTACTGGCAAATTACTTTTTTAGTTCTTGGTATAGTTATTATCGCGTCTAATATTGGATTAATGTTTGTTCATGAGCCTCAGCCTACTGAAAGACAAGAATCTCAAAAAAGAACTGACCAAATGATTGAAAAAAAGCTGGGATCACCTAATGTTGCAACAAAATCAGCCGCATGGGTTAGTGGTGCAATTGGAGGTCCTATAATAAGTTTTTTTAAAAAAAATGGATTCAAAATTGCTTTAGGTATTTTAGGATTTGTATTTCTTTTTAAAATTGGCGAAGCTTTTCTTGGTCGAATGTCTATTGTTTTCTATAAAGAAATGGGTTTTTCAAAATCAGATATTGCTCTTTACTCAAAAGGATTAGGATGGATTACGACTGTAGTATTTACTTTACTCGGTGGCTTATTTGCAATTAGGTCAGGTGTAATAAAAGCAATGTTTGTTTCTGGAATATTAATGGCTTTAACAAATCTTTTATTCGCTTTGTTGGCTTGGTCAGGAAAATCTGAATGGCTTTTTGCTATAGCTGTAATTTTTGATGATATGGCTGCCGCTTTTGCTACAGTTGCTTTTGTTGCTTTTATATCGATGTTAGTAGATAGAACCTACACAGCAACTCAATATGCTTTGCTTGCATCAATTGGCACTGCTGGAAGAACTACATTAGCTGCTTCATCAGGAGCAATGGTTGATTGGTTAAATGGAGATTGGGGTATATTCTTTGTAATTACAGCTGTGATGGTAATACCTTCTTTAGTCTGCTTGTGGTTTATTCGTCATAAACTTCAATTAAAGTGAAAAATAATTTATTAGTTTTAAACGTCTACGAAAAAAAAACTATAAAATCAAAAACTGTTACACAGCTTTTGTATGGAGAAAATTTTAAAAAACTAAAACAATTTGGTAAATGGATTAAAATTAAAAATAACTCTGATGGTTATGTGGGTTATGTTAAAAATAAAAATTTTCCATTAAATAATAACATTACACATAAAGTTTGTGTTTTATTCTCTAATCTATATTTAAAAGCAAATAATAAAAGCAAAACTAAAAAAAAAATTAGTTTTTCTTCTAAAATAGAAGTAACGAATGAAAAAGGTGAATTTTATAAATTTGATAATTTTTGGATTAAAAAAAAAGATTTAAAAAAGATAAATTTTGAACAAAAAAATAATTTTAATAATGTTTCTAAATTTCTTAATGTAAGATATAAATGGGGAGGTAAACATTTTTCTGGTATTGATTGTTCTGGATTAATTCAATTATTATTAAATTTTAACAATAAATTTTGCCCAAGAGATTCGAAAGATCAAATAAAATATTTTAAAAGGAAAATTAAATTAAATAATATTAGAAAAAATGATTTAATATTTTGGAAAGGTCATGTTGCTCTGGCTATTTCAAAAACTAAACTTATACATGGTTATGGACCATTAAAAAAAGTTGTAATTATGCCAATTAAAAAAACCATAACTATAATCAATAAAACAGCAAATTTAAAAGTAGTTGGCATTAGAAGAATTAACTAACAATGCTTTAGTCACATTAATTAATTTGTTATAACATTTCAATATGAACAAATTATCATCAGTTTTAATTATTTTTATTAGCTTTATTTTATTAATATCATGTGCAAAACCAACTGTAGTAAATGTTGTGCTCCCAGAAGATAAAAATGCAAGTTGTTCACAATTAGAATTTTCTATAAAAGACTCACAAAAATTTAGAAAAAAAGCCACCAGAGAGTTAGGTCATACGCCTGGTAACTACGCTCGAAACATATTATTTTGGCCAGCGTTATTTACTACCTACGTAAATGCTCAGCAGGCTATGGTTGCTGCGACTGAAAGAAGTGTGAATTTAGTTAACCTTATGCAGCGCCAAAATTGTAAAAATGTTGATAAAATTCTTAAGGATATTGAATTTACATTCAGGGTACAAACTTTAAGTGAATTATCTGAAGCCTATAAAAGTTTAAATGAAGCATACAAATCTGGAGCTTTAACCGAAAGTGAATTTACAACACACAAGAAAAAAGTTTTAGGTCAATAACATATATTTTAAAATTTTTTAATGATCTTTAGTTCGGTAATTGCCACTCCTAGTGATAACTTTTCTTTATCAGATAAATGCTTCAATGTTTTTTGATAACGACTTTTTATAAATTTTCGCAAACTAATAACACTTTTTATGCTACTAATACTATGTTCAAAATCTTTTACTTTAAGTTCAGAATAATTAATATTATTTTTTACTGAAATACATCTTGCAAGAATAAAATTACTATTGCTAAAAATAGATGGTTTATAATTTTTACCATCAAAAGAACCTTGCTTATAAATTTTAATAATAAGATAATTTCTTCCTGGAATGTGTCCAGTATTTTGAATATTAAAATGAGTATACCTATTTGTCTTTTTTTTAATTAATTTAAAATCTGATCTAAGTGCCTGTATACTCCAATGAACTTTATGCTTTTTAAAGAAAATTGAAAGATTTTTAGATAAAATTTTTTTACCTATTTTAAAATATAATTTTTTCAAATTAACTGGATGTCTGTTAAAACCTTTTTTAATTTTCTCAATTTGATCAAAAGAGTATGACATATTTTCTTTTAATAAAATTTTATAAATACCTTTTACATCCTTTAAATAAAAACAAGAGTAAAGATGTGGAAATAATACGCCTCCTAGCGACTTTTCCCATAGAAGTTTTTTAAGTTTAGATTTTTCAATTTTTAATAAAATTAATTTTTTTTTATTAAAAAAATGTTTATTTAGTGTTGGTTGAATTTGATTTCTTTTGGAAAGGTGAATATATCCATCTACTAAATCTTTTTTTGTGCCACAAAAAATTTTTTTCTTTTGTAATCTGTCGTATTCTAATTCTGTACATATTTTATATACATGAAAGTTAAAATATTTTTTCACTGAAACTTACTAATATCTTCCAATTGATCCGATTCAAAGATTTTATTTGGATAATTGTTTTGAGCAATAATTATCATAGCTTTTGCAACTAATTGAGCTTGAATGGGTTTGTATTTTTTTAAATTTCGTAAAAAAAGGGGGGACAATGTTTGCATAATATTCTTGCCTATACTTTCGCCTAGTCTATTTCTTTTTCTTTTTCCTAACAAAATTGAAGGACGAACTACTGCAAGTTTAGAAAAATTTAAAATATTTAATTCTTCTTCTACTTCACCTTTATTTTTTAAATAGGTGCCAGAGCTCCTTGAGTTAGCACCTACAGAAGAGATATAAATAAAAGATTCAACTGAATTTTCCTTTGCAATTCGTGCAACATTTATTGGGATATTGTACTCAATTCTCCTATATTCTTCATTATTAGGTGTATCTTTTCTAGTTGTGCCAATGCAAAAAAAACAATCATTCCCCACAATTGAATCTTTGTGTTTCTCTAAATTAGTAAAATCTGTTTTTATAATTTCTACTTTTGAATTATTATTTTCGGGCAATGTACGAACAAAAATTTTTATATTATTATAACTTTTGTTTTGAATAATGATGTTTAAAAGTTCTTTGCCAATTAAACCGGATGAACCAAATATTAATGCAGTTTTCATTGCTAAATAACTTCCAATACTAGTTGCTTTTATACACGGGCGACCAAACCAATTTTAACGTCTTTTTAAATAGGCTAAAAGGTTAAATTAATGGTGGAGATATTGGGATTTGAACCCACGATACGATTGCTCATATACACACTTTCAAAGCGTGTACCTTCAACCTTGTAGTGTTTCTCACTTTGGCCATAATAACTTATTAATATTAAATATATGACAGAAATAAGTGATCTTAAAAAAGAACACAAAAAACTCGAAGCTATTACTAAAAAAACTACAAAGAAAAGATTAAATGATCGAGCTTCTGATTCCTGGATAGATTTAAGAGAGTTAAAGAAACTTAAATTAAAATTAAAAGATAAGATTAATAAACTGAAGCATTAATCAATTTGAAAGATTAAATTAATAGCAGAGAGAGTGGGATTCGAACCCACAACTGCAATAATTGAGTTGGATTGCGACCACAGTAAGTCCAGATTCTTGACTCAAGTTTGGTCGCAAATTGTAGTAAGATTCAATTAAATGAAAAAGCTTTTAGGAATCGTGGTTCTGGGTTTGTTATCTTTTAACATTAATAATGTAATAGCAGCTGAAAGAATTTCTTCATTTTCTTGTGGTACTATAGATGGGCCTTCGGAAGGTATAACTCTTAGCATTGATCTAGATAAAAGCACTATGGAATTTGGTTTGCCTAAATATAAAATAACTTCGATAAGTGATGATGTAGTTATAGCTTTGAGTCCAGGTAAAGATAATGGTAAAAATTTTAAAAAAACACTAACATTTCACCGTAACTCTGGAGAACTTTCCCTCATTCATTACACAAAACCGCCATTTATTTGGAATTTAAAATGCAAAAAAATATAGTGATGTTTTGCTAGATTTGAAATAAATCATCTCTGATTGTGATCACAGTGAGTCCAGATTCTTGACTCAAGTTTGGTCGCAAATTGTAGTAGGATTTAGTTATGAAAAGACTTTTAGGGATCTTGGTTCTGGGTTTAATGGTGTACAACACAGTATTTTCCATGGAGTCTTTAACAGAAGGTCAAATATGAGTATATGGGGTAGTCTTATCGGTGGCTTTGTTGGTTTTTCATTTGCCGGACCTATTGGAGCATTAATAGGTTCAATGGTTGGAGGCAGAATCTCGTCGGGTCGAAGATCAGGCTTTCAACGAAGCTTTGCTCCTCCCCAACAAGTTTTTGCCATTGCCTTAATTATTCTAACAGCAAAGCTAGCCAAAGCAGATGGTCAAGTTTCAAAAGAAGAATTAATTGCCATAAAAGATAAATTAAAAATTCCTGAACACGAAATGGATCAGGTTGGAAAAATATTTAACAAAGCCAAAGACGACACACTTGGCTATGAACCTTACGCACAACAGATAGCACAAATTTATAGGAATAATCCCGCGGTTCTAGATGAGGTCATCAACACATTGTTTTATATTGCAGAAGCAGACAGTAATGTGTCCGACTCTGAAATCACAATGATAAGGGGTATTGCAAAAA
>Ga0209089_10000965_pt1 | contig 26282 bp, 23 predicted proteins | sample ArcticOcean_MG_C_FD_187431 | JGI IMG/M metagenome (GOLD analysis project Ga0209089, IMG submission 187431) | Marine microbial communities from western Arctic Ocean - ArcticOcean_MG_CB2_150 (SPAdes) (version 2) | ecosystem: Environmental > Aquatic > Marine > Oceanic | place: Arctic Ocean: Canada... | reverse complement strand
TTACGTGCCTGTTGACCGTGAATCCGTATTAAATGGGTTAATATGGGCTAGTTAATACCTTATTAAGAGTTAATAACTTATTAAGAAGAGCCCTCTCGCCTTGGGGGCTCCGGGCTCTTCTAATATGCATACCCATAAGGAATATCTAAGCTAACCCACATAAGGTGGTTAACAGTTTTACAAACTGATCCGTGTAACACCCTAACAATACATACCCCTCCCACCCCCATGGTCCATACCCCGGGGCATAGTCTGAGTGAGGGTCTTAAGATGTATTAAGGATGAAGACCTATCATTTAAGTGAGGGACAAGGTGGGGGTTTAAGTGATCCCTAAACTCACCTTAACCACACCCCATACCTTCACCTTCTCTATACTCAGATCACTTATTCTCCATCACCTAAGATACCCTCTGCAGCCAAAACCCAAGGTTTAAACCCAGACAAATAGGCTGCAGTGATAGACATGCCTACGGTATACAAAACGGTAGACACTTTTAATGCACTTGAAACGAACTGTCACTCAGCTAACATGTTGATTGTGTTGCGAAGTTGGTTAGCACTGGTGCCTTGGCAGAGACATGAACTCCGCCCCTGGGCACCACTTTAAGTGTTATCACGTAAGCTAACCAATTGATCTGCAACACAAAGCTTTGTCTTAGGCGTGTGTGGGGTAGTTAGGTTAAAGGCTGGTATGGTTGAGAGTAATCCTTTTCCTACAACCAAACTTTAAATGCACTGCTTCCTTCTCTCTATGTTCCTTGATCCCAACGCACCTAATAATTCATACTTTTTGATAGCAATTATTAAGAGAAAACAAACTGTAAATTTGGCCGGTAGGTAGAGGCCATAAAAGGTGTAACTGACTTAAAACACAGTACGTTTAAAGGGTTTGATAGCAAAATTTGGCTTTTAAATTAGCCAGCTAGAAGTGACCTAATCCAGAGTTAATTTTTCTTGTTGCAGAAAGCTCAAAAACACATTGAGGTATTTCCTGATGCGATTAAGAGGGTGGATGGCTGGTGAAACGACTTCTCACAACGCTGGTGATTTTGACGGGGGTCTTTGCGCCCTCACCAGCTGTGGGTGAGGGCGCAAAGTTTGGTAACCTCGTTTGGACGTAGTCCTTGCGCAATTTGAACCGCACGAGGTTTTGTTTGAATTGGACCAGATTAGCCCTGTTGCGCCGCCAGCATTGCCTTGACCAATTTTCTAGCTGTATCATCATCCACTACAGGCGTTACGGTTGGAAAAGTACACTGCCCTGACCAGCCCATAATCCATGAAGTTAAGGCTTCTTGATCATCGGCTTCCACTACGACCCAACCGTTTCCATTTGGAATGTCATGCCAGCGACCAATTTGGTTTACGCCATCGGGGTGTTCTCCAGCAATTTGCTCCTCAGTCATATTTGCGAAAAAGGCTTGAGTATCAGCCTGCTTGTCACGGTCAAGTTGGTAGGCGCACATAAAAATCATAATTGGTCCATTTCATGAGTCGCTTTTCAAGCGGTGAAATTAACAATACACGTATAACGTCGCAATTCTGTTTGATTTTGCCAACCACCAAGACGGCACCAAAGATATGAAATACACAGGGATCTACCGCAACGGTAAGAAGGTCAGCGACTTTTCGTGTAAAAATATGGAAATTTCGCATTTTAATGCAAAAAATTGAAAATGTTAAAATATCCTTCTTTGAAATAACTAAATTATAATAATAAGGCAAAGGTCTAGTATAATGAAGATTATGCAAACACATGTTTTATCCAGAATTTTTTCTCTTTTTTTTAGTAAATCATCTCAATTAACGGGATGGTTCTTATTTTTTATGGTTATTTTGTATTTGTCAATTTCTTGGATTTTATTTTTTATTGCTGGTGAAGATGCCTTAGTGGGTGATTGGGTTAACTTTATCTACTTTGCGTCGACTACAGCTTCTACGGTTGGGTATGGCGACGTATCGCCCTCAACGACCCAGGGAAGGTTAGTGGCGGCGTTATGGTTTTTCCCGGGCGCAGTGTTAATTTTCACGGCGATACTCAGCAAACTAGCGGGTTTTGTATTAGAAAGGGTTCGGCGGATGAGCGAGGGACTGGGCGATTTCGATGATTTAAAAGGTGCTACGGTAATAATCGGTTATCAAGCAGAGCGGACATCGAGAATGATCTCCGATATTGTTGCCGGGCAAGATGACGATAAAGATATTGTGATTCTTTCAGACCACAAAAATGTTCAAATTCCGGAGGGGGCCCAGTTTGTTCACAGTGAACGCTTGGACGCCGAAGATGGGCTCCATCGCGCTGCCATACGGCGTGCGGCGAAAGTTCTAGTATATACGGAAACCGATGCTCAAACATTCAACGTTTGTCTTGCCGTTCGTGAAATTAATTCAGACGCCGTCGTAGCAGCGTATTTTTTGGATAAAAATACAGCATCACGTGCGGAAAAATTTGCAAATATAAGGGCTATTGTATCCACTTCTACGGAAATGCTCGTACGCGCAGTTCAAGATCCTGGCGCAGGTTTGGTGCTAATGGCTCTTTCCGCTGCGGGATATAAATCTACCATTTATTCGGGTTTAGTAAGTGGCTCGAAGGAGGTTTTTAGCAGGGGCGTGGAAGAGGCTATTCGAAAATCGGGCGCTACTTTAATCGCGGTAGGCGAAAGTAGTGGGGTGGAGCCAACTTTTTCACCATTCCCTAAAATCTTAAAACCTGGAGCAGTAATTTTCTACATCGCAAAATTCAGGTTGGATGCGGTGACATGGGACGAAATAATCCATCGAGCATGATGAAGGAGCAAAGTGTGTTGCTCATATGTGATCCGGCGCCCCAGTGGTAAAAGGGTATACGGCAGACCCATCTGCTACTAGATCCAATGTTGGAGCAAACGTTGGCGAAGATGCGGGTCAAACTGTTTTTCATTTAAGATGATGTTGTCTACTAACCAACGGCGATACAAGAGTAAGAAAACTGCAGCATATAAGTTGGATAGAAATTGCGAAACTTTATGTGAAGATGCACTAGAGTTACTATAAGAAATTATTGCTGCTGATGCTCCCTTGCAGATGCCGTTTGATAGGAACCTGGACTTTGGACATGGTAGTTTAATTGATGCAAATCTTGGTAACTTACCACGCTTGGTAACCTCACAAAGTATAGAAAAGCGGCGTGATGATAGTTGTATAATAAAAATTCTGACGTTAAGATAAGAGTGGTTGAACGACCAATTGACAACATTGGTAGAGATATTGAACCGAAGTCAATCATCGATAAATCAAAGTTAATTAAGTTTCTGAATACAGATTACTAATCTTTAGATGACAGTCACCAAGTTCTGAACGCACAATAGTGTTAGCAATTAAGGAGATCAAAATAACATTACTTGACACATTAAAAGTCATAGCTGTTTAGCTAATAGCTAAAAATAACCTTACTGCAATACGCCGTCACAATACAATTGGGAACTATGCGGGCAAATCTACTAGCATAAAACAAAAATTACGCTGCTAAAAAGTAAACGCTGATTACAGATGCTGACGGTAACCAAAAGAAAGTAGAAGTTGCTACGCGTATTAAACGTTGGTGGACAGCTCGCGTTGACGGTAAAAACAACCTTGTCGTGCGCTATTGCAGTAAGCCTTTGGAGTTTGCAAAAGGTAAGAATGTGATAGAGCTTAGCAGCGAAGCAGAAGTAACTGACGTGCTGCGTAAGATGCGAGATGCAACTGAACTAGGCGAGTTAGACAAGCTAATAGAGCAGCAAGCACAATTTAACATACGTTTGACACTGAGGAACAAGTGAAGAAACAAACAGAAGAACGTGAATGGTTTATGCACGGTCTTATTCTTACAGTGTGCGGGTGCAGATTGCGTAAATTATTGAATTGCAATAGTTTCAGAGGTATAGGAAAAATGTGCATAGTGAGAAGCTATTTACACATTACTTACACACGCACTATTATGATGGAATAAGAGGTGAATATTAAAGAAGAAAAAATAACGTTGCTGCTGGGTTGGCGTGGTACGCGATGATCTAGATCGATGTGCGCCGAACCTAGGTCTACTCCGTGATAACGTACGGCATTGGGGTTTGATGCCCGAAATGATGATATCTGGCTAAATATTAGAAAAATTACCAACACTCACCGACCGATATGGCGGCGATTAAACTCATCTTGCAGATCCGGATACAAATTTCCCTCTACTACTTTTAGTGCGACACAGCGGAGCTCGAGAGTGTCAGCGTAGCGTATCACGTTTACTTTCTCAAAATTTGCTTGATCCAAAAAGCGACGGAGAGATGCGTCGGTAAAGCCAGTTTGATGCGCCATGAAATGGTCGTTTTTTTCGATTTCGCTTCGCGCGCCGTAGATCATGTCGATCAATGCAACTGGGACGTCTCGTCCATCATTTAGTGTGGAGGTCCATAATGTCTCCTCGAGATCAGTCGTTAGCAATTGCTCTGCGATCGCTTTGATGTCTGGGCAACGAATTACCAATAATCCTTCCGGTTTAAGAACTCTGTGGAATTCGGAAATAGCAAGCGAAACGTCATGATATTTGAGATGTTCTATATTATGTTTAGAGAATATAAAATCTATACTCTGATCTGGAAGGGGAGACAGATCAGTCATTGATGCGACTATGTCGGGAGATACAGAAGGATCGATATCAACTCTGATTTCGGCCCACTCCTCGTCCCAGTTCAGTGGCGGCAACGCCTCTTTACTTTGCTCACCGCATCCAATATGCAGCAAATGTCTCCGATTTGGCGAGAAATGTCCAAGCGCATTTCCCGCGCACTGATTTGGCTTGGATGCTGAATCTAAAACATTCATTTTGCAAACCCCTTAACAAACACTTAGCCAGGATTTCATATCAATCATTTTTTCCGACAAGCAGTGCCTGATCCTAAAATCATATAAAGCGTGAAACTGACGTTTTTTCAAGCACCCTCATTAAGAGATTTGTTAGCGCACATTGAAGATTCTTCGTACGTCGGCACCTCAGCTGATGAACGATTCCAGTTAGTTAATTAGTTAGTTAGTTAGTGCAGTATGTGTCTTCGTAAAGGAGGACAATAAGTGGAAAATGAAGTTTTCATCGGCGTGTTATAAAACTGCTTAGGATGCCGGCAAAAGAGTGGCTGGAAGATGAAACGACTCCTCACAACGCTGGTCATTTTGACGGACTCAATCGATTTGGGTGGGGCGGTGTGGGCTGATCCGCATAGTGATTTTGATAAAGATTGAGCGGCTGATCAGGCAGGCAACTATGCGGAAGCAGCGAAGTGGTATCGCAAGGCAGCTGATCAGGGGGATGCGGAAGTGCAGAACAATCTTGAACGGTTCCGCAAAGTGATGCTGTTAAAGGCGTAGGGGTTTATCAGGATGGCAACTATAAAAAGGGTGGTTGGCTGATGGATGTTATTATTAGCGCTATAGACGGTTTCGTTGGTTTATTCAGTGGAGGCGCTGTTTGGATGGAACAAAACTTTGTGTTTCTGCTAGTGTTTCTTCTCGTACTATATGCTTTGTATAAGGAATTAAAAAAAGATAAGAAAAATAATTAAAAAAGCAAAAAATGAAAACAATAATAATAAAAAATTAGCGGTATGCTATTGTATGTTTATTATAATAATAAATTCGATTTTAAAAATGTATTATGCGAAGAACCAAATTGTTAGTTCGTATTGGCTATCTAAATGTTAGAAAAGCCCTTAATATAATAAAAATAAACTAACCTACTGAAATTAAATACTTAATATTTTTTTCTCAAAAATGGATGCTGACCGCTTCAAGCCACTGCGTGGCGCAGGCTGTAAAACGTCTGCTTTCGCCCGTGAGAATTGTAAGTCAAGCCAGCCGAAACGCTAATCGGGGAGATCAAAAGGCAGAAGTGCAACAAATTCCTCAAAGGTCTCGAACATTGCGCTTGGATCAAGATAAGCTTTGTCTGATGAAGAAAAACTGACAATGATGTGAGTTGAAACAAGCCAATATCCTTTTCGCGTCCGAAAGTAACCACAACCGATGTCTTTCGGCACATGCTTGGCGCGATCAACACCCTGAAAGATCTTCAAACACATCGCTCCCTTATGGTCTCGCACAAGATCAATGATCTGCCGAACCTGCGATGCCCGATCCGCTTCAACCGAGAAGATTACGTCGCGATCGAACAGCCCAGAACAACCCTTGAAGGCATTGAAGGTGCTGTTCTCCACGTCGATCTTCACGATTTTTGGGAGAATATTCCTGCCCCGTGCAAAGTCATCCATTCGAAGTAAAATCGTGCTGGTAAAGCGTTCGTTGATAGCATTAATGTTTAATGCTCCGTAATTACTTTGTGAGGATGTAAATGGCACACCCGTACTGATGATGGTCTCCTCAGACCCTACGGCGGCGTTGATCACTTCAACGCCGTCAAAATCAAAAAGGTTCACACAGCACAGTTGGTGAAATCGCGGTTGCGCCTCAAAACCGATGACGTTGATCTTTGGATTGCGCTTCTTAAGAAAAAATGAAAGTGCCCCGATATTGCAACCCGCATCAAAAAAATAATCGTTGTCTCGCATTACCTGATCGTAGAATTGCACTTCCTCAAAGGCATAGTTTTTAAATGTACGGATTGACTCAGAAACACCAGTGTCATTTTTAAATATGTAAAAGTGACCCGGCTCGAGATTGACGTACTCAGTATCCTCCACATCTAGTTCCTTACAAAAATTTCTTAGGATCGAGCGACCACAGAATACGCAGGTCTATGTTGTTAGCTCACATTTCTTCCGTGTCTTCAAACCAATGTCGCTCTGATGGGGTAGTATCGCTATTTCAGCATAGAAGCCGGTTTAGAACTTCTTATAAGAATGTCACCATCACTGCCAAAAGGGGTTCTTTGGCTCACTATTAGAAAAAGTCCGCACTCGCTTGAAAAAGGTTCTTGCTGACCTACTCGCCACAAGTTGCTCCATCGGAAGAATCCCAAAACGAAGTCGGGTAAATCGTTCTTGGCTGCTTCTATGACCAAGTAGTTTTTCCGTCTTTGCAAAGAATTGAGCTTTGAGGGCTGCTCATCTCATAGCGGTCGCAGGACGGCTATTACCGAATGGGCTCGGACAATCTCACAGGTCGGTGGCAGTATGAGGAATGTTCAGGCTGTACTGTAGCTCGGCATTCTTCGTTACAGATGGCGCAGCGGTATGTTGAAGTCAGTGAAGGTGCGATGAAGAGAGTGGTTGGCTGATTAAACGACTTCTCACAACGCTAATGAGGTCAGAGACCGAGAATAACCTTATTAACGACATATGTGAGTTGGTTGCTTCCGGCTCGGATAGATATAAAGCATCACCAGACAATCTTGTCTATATCTCCTATTTCTTAGATAAGGATGGTGACCCAAAAAAAAGTGGGCTTGCAAATGTTGTTAACAATTCAGATAGGACTGGTGGTTTTGATAGGTTCCATTCTCGTCGTTAACCGGGACGATATTTTGAATTTCTTCAAAAATTTCGTTGTTTTCGTAATGATAGTTCTGGTCGTGCTAGTTGTTGGATGGGTGTTTTCTGTCCTGTGGGATTTTGTATTTAACCTTCTCTCACCCATCCTGAAGCACATTTTTGAAGACACCGTTTTAACCACGATAAAGACGATGGAAACACCGACCCGTGTTTTCTATTCGTCAGTTCTCCTGTCGTTCTTGGGAACATTTCTGCTGTTCGACAAGACAGGTTTGAGCTTCATTCCCTATGAACGTAAGGTCACTCAATATGACGGAGAAGGTTACGTTATCCCTGCCACCGTGGATAAAGGTCCCTCAGATTTAATTCAGTTGATAAACTTTATGATTTCCAATTTCATAATAATTGGAATTTCGTATCTGTTATTCGAGCCTGGAGCCTACTGACTGTTACATTGAAAAAATTTGTTGACCTCATGTTTGTGTTTTTGATTATCAGTTCGGATTAAATATTCGGGACTAACGACCCGCCGAGCTGAGATGCAGTTTAGGTTCCACCTTTGCCCGAGGAATGGAGTTGCAAATGCAAAGCGGGGCGAGAGAATTCTCGCCCCGCTTGGAACCGAAAGCGGTGGTTGGTTAAAACAGACCTTCGATCTCGCCAGCATCGTTCAGCGTGATCTTGGTCGCTGCCGGCACTCGCGGTAGGCCTGGCATGGTCATAATCTCGCCGGCAACGGCGACGACGAACTCGGCGCCATTCGACAGTTTGACCTCGCGAACTGGAAGCTCATGGCCGGTTGGCGCGCCCTTGGCGTTCGGATCGGTCGAGAAGCTATACTGGGTCTTGGCAATACAGACCGGCAGATGTCCGAGGCCCATACCTTCCCATGTCTTTAGTTGGTTCTTGACCGCCGCTGGGGCCGTCGCGTCATCCGCGTGGTAGATGGTCTTTGCGATTGTGCGAATCTTCTCGAACAAAGGCAGGTCATCGCCATAGATCGGCTTGAAGTCGGCGACGCCACTGTCGGCCAATTCCTTGACTTTACGGGCCAAATCCTCGGCGCCGGCGCCGCCATCTGCCCAGTGGGTGCAGGTGATGGCTTCAACGCCATGCGGCGCCAGGACCTCGCGCACCGCGTCGACTTCGGCATCAGTGTCGCCGGTGAAGCGGTTCAAGGCGACAATCACGGGCACGCCGAATTTCTGAGTGTTTGTTACATGCCGCTCGATGTTGACGACGCCGCGCCGCACCGCCTCAACATTTTCCTTGCCGAGATCTTCGCGAGCCACGCCGCCATGCATCTTCAGCGCCCGCACGGTGCCGACCACCACCGCTGCCGCCGGTTTGAGGCCAGCCTTCCGGCACTTGATATTGAAGAATTTTTCCGCACCGAGATCGGCGCCGAAACCCGCTTCCGTTATGACATAATTGGCGAGCTTTAGGCCGACCTTGGTTGCCATCACCGAGTTGCAGCCATGGGCGATATTGGCGAACGGACCGCCATGGATGAAGGCGGGGTTATTTTCCAGGGTCTGCACCAGGTTCGGCGCCAGGGCGTCCTTCAGCAACACCGTCATCGCGCCATCGGCCTCGATTTCTCGGGCGTAGACGGGTTTGCGGGCCCTGGTGTAGCCGACGATGATATTGCCGAGCCGTCGGCGCATGTCCTCAAGGCTGGTTGACAGGCAGAAGATCGCCATCACTTCCGAGGCGACGACGATGTCGAAGCCGTCCTCGCGCGGGAAACCGTTCGCCACCCCGCCAAGCGAGCCAACGATAGAGCGCAATGCCCGGTCGTTCATGTCCAGCGCGCGGCGCCAGGTGATTCGGCGTTCATCGATCTCCAGCGCGTTGCCCCAATAGATGTGGTTGTCGATCATCGCCGCCAGCAAGTTATTGGCGGCGCCGATAGCGTGGAAGTCACCGGTGAAATGAAGGTTGATGTCCTCCATCGGCACGACCTGGGCATAGCCGCCACCAGCGGCGCCGCCCTTGACGCCGAAACACGGACCGAGGCTAGGTTCGCGCAGGCATATGATGGTCTTGTGTCCGAGGCGATTTAAAGCATCTCCAAGACCTACCGACGTTGTCGTCTTGCCTTCGCCGGCTGGCGTCGGGTTGATGCCGGTGACCAAGATCAACTTGCCGTCCGGTTGATCTTCCAGCGAGGCGATATACTCCATCGAGACCTTGGCCTTGTAGTGGCCATAGGGATCAAGCGACGTCGCCGGAATACCGAGCCCCGCCCCGACCTCTAAAATCGGTTTCATCGTCGCTTCGCGCGCGATTTCGATGTCGGAACCTACCATGATTCGATCCTCCCCAGTTTTATGTCATTATCTTGGCCGAAATAGACTTCGGCGATGATTGCGTCGACAGTCTCGCGAATGTCTTAGCTGTATTCTCCTGTTTTCGACAGGGTTTCGCCAGCGCGTGCCTTACGCATGGCGGAAAAAATCAAGCTCTTGTGGCATGAAGCAGATTCACCAAAGCGCTTTGGTCAGATGGCTCAGGGGTTTTCGCTGTTGGCCATCGGCATCGAAATTTTCAGAGTCGAACCATCGGGCATGGGCGTCGCGAACGCGAGGCCACTCTTCGTCGGTGATCGAAAACCACGCCGTATCGCGGCTGCGGCCCTTGACGATCAGGTGATTGAGAAATTCACCCTCATAGCGAAAACCGAGGCGCAGGGCCGCCGATCGGGACGGTGCGTTGAAGGCGTTGCATTTCCATTCCAGGCGGCGGTATTCCAGCGTCTCCATGGCGTGGTGCATCATCAACGAGAGCGCCTCTGTTGCCCGTGGGTCCCGCTGCCAGGCGCGGCCGAACCAAAGATTGCCGAGCTCGACAACACCGGCGTCTGGGCGGATCGCCATGAAGCTCCCCATGCCGCCAAGCCGGCCCGTCGCCTGGTCTCGAAACCCAACGAAAATAGGGTCCATCGATTTCATGCACCCGGCGAGCCAGATCTGCATCTCGGCATCGTTGGTGAAAGGACCGAAACCCATGTAGTCCCACAGGCGCTCGGGCGCGTCTCCTTCGGTTCCGGCTTTTAACAGGTCGCCCCGATCACGATCAGAATCAACCGGGTTGAAGCCGGCCCATTGTCCGGTCGATACCGCCCCATTGAACCCACCCCAGGTCCGTGGCGAGACTGCAATATTGCCGATTGGCCGGCGCCCGGCGGCGCTTTCTAGTTCGCTGGATGATGCCATGTTTTCCTCCTCAGCCAGACCGCTAGACCGTGGCCACACCGGCAACGGGAGAGTGAATATGAGCGCCGCCCTGGCAGGTTCCGTCGGGTTGAATGAACACCCCGGAGGGTACCGCAAAAACCGATGGAACCGCGGTCGGTGTCCAGGGACGAGACGGGGCGACGGCGTTGAGAGCGTCGGCGGTAGCCTGATCCAGGCGCCCGTCATGAATAATTCGGTCGATGCCATTGACGTCGATCCTAGGCTGCGCCAGAGCGGTTTCCAGATCCATGCCAAAGTCATTGGCGAAGGAGGCGAGCTGGAAGACCGCCGCCATGATCTTGCGGCCGCCGGAAGCGCCAAACCCGAACCAGGGCTTGCCGTCCCGGGTGGCGATCATCGGGCACATGTTGGAAAGCGGGCGGTGGCCTGGGGCGATCGAGTTCGCCCGCCCGGGCCGAGGATCGAACCAGTTAATGCCATTATTCATCAGCACGCCACTTTCGGGCAGAACCAATCGCGAACCGAAACGCGAGAGCAAGGTGGTGGTCATCATCACCATGTTGCCCTCGGCATCGGCGGCGCTGATATGGGTGGTGCAACTTCGGTCCCCGACGTCGCCGGCGTGTCCCATATTCTCAAGCCGGCGCTGATAGGCGCCGATGAGTGCTTGGGCGTATGCAGCATAAGAATTACCATCCGGCACGGCGCCGGTGAAGCTTGCGAGATTGGCAAGCGCGTCGGCGAAGGTCGGTCCGGCGGTAAGCCCGGCTGGCAGATTATAGATTGCAACGGCCCGCGCGCAGGTCAGCGGTTCGACGATCCGTGCCGAATAGGCCGCCAGGTCGGCTTCCGATAGGGTACCGCCAGCGGCTTGTACCTCATTGGCGATGGAACGAGCGACCGGCCCTTCATATAAGGCGCGCGGGCCGTTCTCGGCGAGGGTGCGGAGCGTATGGGCCAAATTCCCCATCGGTAAATACGCCGGGTTGATATCCGCCGCCATGGCCGGTACCAGCCCACCGGGAAGCCAGACGGCCTTGGAACCTGGGTAGCGGCTCAGCAGCGCGGCCTCGGTGGCGACGTTCATCATTGTCCACCAGGTGACCCGGTGGCCGCGTTCGGCCAGCGCCACGGCCGGCGCAATCAGATCGCCCCAGCTTTTGCGCCCGAAATTTCTCGCGGCCAGTGCGTAGCCGGCGATTGATCCCGGCACGGCAATGGATTTGGCACCGTGAAAATTGACGTCGCCTACGACCGCCGGCCAGCCGAACAGATCAGCGCCGGCCGTCCCGGTGAGCGGATAGTCGGCCAGGTTCAAGCCGCTTGGCGCGATCATGCCGAAATCGACCACGCGTACCCGCTTTTCCGCCGCAATATAGGCCACTATGAACCCACCACCGCCAAGCCCACTCATCCACGGCTCGGTCACCGATAATGCTAGCGCAGTGGCGATAGCGCCGTCGATGGCGTTGCCACCGGCCTCGATCATCGCCGCGCCGACCATCGCCGCTTCAATCTCCTGTGAGGCAACGACGCCTTTGGCGCCCGAGGCTACGGGTTTGGCCAAGGTCCAGGTCTCGAAAGGGGCGATGGGCAGCGTGGCGCCGGTCATGTTCATGTCATTGATCCGATAGAAGCTTTTGTGTGGGGGCGGGCGGGTGGCCCCATTCTTAGCGCATGAGAGCGGACACCGAGCATCCCCAGAGGTCAAGGTCGAACATGTTCCTGCGTGGAATGGCCGCGACTTTGCTCCTATTTAGAACTCCGTTGATAAGCCCGATGGCGCAAAGTCATACCAGCAGTGAGGCGCCGAGTACGGACCCCGTGGTGGGAGCGTCCGGGGCCGGATGGGAAGGAAATAACAAAGGAGGATTACAAAGCCCTCGCTGGCGCAACCGCGTCAATTCAAAGACTGGCGCGTTTCGATGACGCGATGTCGGTGCGAAACCTGGACCTAACCTATTACAGCAAACCGCTTCACGCCCTTACGGAATATGACTTCGCCCTCCTGAAAAACCTCAGGCCGTTTTGTGAAGACACGCTGGTGGCGATTGAGGCAGCGATCTTTGACAAGCTTGAGCAGAAGATTGTGGAAGCCCGAGAGACACGGGAAAAAGCCATTCAGTAGATCGCTGAAGTAACCGCGAAACTTGATGCCATGAAATCGAGCCCCGAGGCGATCCGCGAGGCTCATAATGCCTGGACCGAAATGGAGAATCGCCGTCTAAAAATGTTGGCTTCGGATCAAAGCTATTTCGCGAAATATCTCATTGACCGGCGGAACACGCTCTATGCCGGCAAGCAGACCAGACCGAGAGTTCTGGTCTCATCATTCGACCCGGGACTGACCAACTCTCCCGAGTAGAAGGATTAGAGTGCCCGATCACTAACCCGATACGGCGATCGGGGGTGAATTGACGTGTCGGCGGTTAACGAGTATTCAGGCTCCGTGTTCAATCTTGCCATGCCCTTTAACGGCCACCCGCGTACCGAGTGCCCGTAAGCAGTGTGACCGCCGTGCTGAACGGCAGGTAATTTTTAAGATTGATTGGCCGATCCGGTCCGAAAAGCTCAATGATGACATCGTCTACGAAGTCCCGCCGTTCTATGGCTGATCGCCCTGGGCCGATCTATGGCCCCTGGGGCACCGAATTGACGGCCACCTTCCGCCTGGCCTGGCCCTTGGTGTTGAGCCAATTGGCTACGGTTGCAATGTCGACCACCGATGTGGTCATGATGGGGTGGCTTGGACCTTCGTCGTTGGCGGCAGGCGTCTTGGCCACCAGTCTGATCCTCCCGCTTTCGTTTTTCGGCATCGGATTGTTGACCGCCGTCGCGGCGATGTGCGCCCAGGAGTTGGGTGCGCGTAATCTTCGCGGCGTAAGGCGTACCGTGCGTCAAGGTCTTTGGGTTTCGGTAGCGATGGCCGTGCCGTTTTCGATCCTGATCTGGAACGGCCGATCCTTGCTGCTGCTGCTGCACCAGGACCCAGATACTGCCGAACTAGCACAGGATTACCTAAGGCCGGCGGGATGGCAGTTTCTCCCGGCTTTCATGTTCATCGTGTTGCGCAATTTTATCGCGGCGCATGGCCGGCCCCGAGCGGCGATGGTGGCGACGGTAATCGCGATCGCGGTAAACGCCGGCGCCGACTACGTGTTGATGTTCGGCAAATGCGGCTTCCCGCGTTGGGAGTTGTTCGGTGCCGGGCTGGCGACGGCGATCGCGCATCTGTTCATGGCCGCGGTTTTGTTCGGGTTCGTGCTGTCGGATCGCAAGTTTCGTCGCTACACAATTCTAATCCGGTTGTGGAAGCCTGATTGGCCGAGATTTTCCGCCATGCTTCGCATCGGCGTTCCCGCAGGCCTGATGGTCTTGGCTGAGTGCAGTTTGTTTTCCGGCGCCGCCTTCATGATCGGGCAGTTTGGTGCGGCGCCTTTGGCGGGGCATGCGGTGGCGCTGCAATGCGCCACCGTTACTTTCATGATCCCGCTCGGGATCAGCCAAGCCGCGACGGTGCGGGTTGGCTTGGCCTTGGGGCGGGGCGACGAAACGGCGATCGCGCAAGCCACTGGTGCTTCTCTGGGGCTTGGTGTGATCGTCGCGGCGCCAGCGGCGCTGACCTTCTGGATCCTTGGTCGAGAATTGACAGGGATGTTTCTTGAACTTGGCGACCCTGTCAATGGCCCGACAATCGGCTTTGCGGTCAGCTATTTAGCTGTTGCCGCGCTTTTCCAACTGGTCGATGGCGGGCAGGTGATCGCCGCTGGGGTATTGCGCGGCCTTAACGACACGCGCGCGCCGATGTTGATCGCCATAGCCTGTTATCTTGGCCTTGGATTCGGCACCGCCGGCTTGCTCAGCTTCCATTATGATCTGGGCGGTGTTGGGGTGTGGCTGGGTTTGGCCTTGGGGCTTGCTGCTGCTTGTGCGGCACTTTGTTGGCGGATTGTTTATCGCCAGCGACTAGGTCTCACCTTAGGTCGGTTCGGGGTGCTGGATTAAGCGGTGCCCTGGTGGCTCTTAGCGATTTTCAAGGCAATATGTTCGCCGGCGGTGATCGGCGGATAAATCGGCGCCACGCCGGGCCTCAGGCAAGTGGGGATGCAGGCGATCTCGGCATCGAAGTTCGGGTGGGCAAAAAAACCGATCGACTGCCGCCGCGACCCCCACGCGCCGATTTTCGGTGGGTTGACCACTCGGTGCAAGGTCGAGGTCCAACGATCATTGGTCCAGCGAGCCATCATGTCACCGAGATTGACAACCAACGTCCCTGGTCGTGGCTTGATCGGCATCCAGCGCCCATCTGGCAGCAGTGCTTCCAGGCCGCCGATGGCGTTGGTCATCGCCAGGATCGTGAAGGCGCCGAAATCCGTATGCGCGCCAGTCCGCAGCTGGCCCGGCAGTGGCGGCTCTGACAAAGCCGGGTAATGGTGTGAACTCAGGATGCTGAAATGGTGGTCCATCTTGTCGACGAAATAGGCCTCGGGCATCTCCAGGGCAATGGCAAAAATACGCAGAATGTCATTAGCAAGACGCTCAAAAGATTGATAAATTTCTACTAAGGCAGGTGAAAAATAACCGGGGTTTTCCGGGTAAATGTTTGGCGCATGTGCGGCGAGCGCGTCAGGCTGTTCGGTGAAACGGGCGCGGTGGTCGTCCACCGGGCCAAGAAACACCGTCTCGCGCAGATCGAGGGGCACCGACTTGTCCAGGGTGTTGGCGAGACCGCGTGTCGCAAGCGCGTGATATCCCCGCTGCCGCGATGGTCCGGTCGCGCGCCAGCGATCCTTTTCCGCCTGCTCAAGGTCGAAAAACTCCCGCGAATGCTGAAAGGCATCGTCCAAGATCGACTGGGCGACCCCGTGGCCGGAGAGGATGAGGAACCCCGCCGTCTCGCAAGCTTCGGCGACCTCGACGGCGACCGCGCGCTTTTCCGCATCCCGGCCAGTCAAAAAGCGGGAAATGTCTATGGTTGGGATCGTGTCTCGGCTGAGTGCCTCAGTCTTCATACCGAGAGCTTAGAGCGAATCGGCAGCTCAGGGTACCTCCGATAGCCCGACCGCGACGACCCGTTCATAGGGTATGTCGCGGGTAATCAAGCCGCCGGAGATCAGCGCCGCCTTCAGCCGTACCACCGGGGTTGGCGGTAGTACTGTGGTGCGCGCCCAAACGCCACTGTCTCGATAGCCATTGACAATCCGTGCCAGAGCGTCGGCCGATAACGCTGGAAAATAGCTTGCGACCGCGCTGGCGATGGTCTCGGCTGGTTCGGCGAACAAGCTCTTCTGGGTCTTCGCCATCGCCCGGGTCATTGCGAGGCAGGTCGCCCGGTTCTGCTCGGCGAAGCGTGCGGTGGTGTAAAAGGTCGTATATGCGGTGGCACCGCGCTCTGAGAACCGATGCCAGAGATGGCCGTCGCCGGAGTTCAGCAGATCATCAGCATAAGGTTCGAACACCTGAATTACATCTAAGTCGCCGGTTCGAAGCGCCGCGACATTGCCGGCCATGGTGCCATCTGTGACCCGGTTAAGTGTCGCGGGATCAAGACCTGAGCGCTGAATGTCGTCTTGAAAGCACATCCAGGGCGTCGGCACTTCGCTTACCGTGCCAATTCGCAAATTCCTGAGATCGGTGAAGCGAAAGTCCGGCTTTGGCTCACGACCAATCAGCATGAACGGTTCGCGCCCGACGACTTGGCAAAAGCACACCAACGAGCAATCGGGGTCGCGGTCATGATGCAGCATCACGCGCATCGGCCCGCCCCAGGACACATCCGCCTCGCCTTCTAGGAGTGCCTCGGCGGTACGATGGGTGGCCGGTGAGGTGCGGATCTCGACCTCTACCCCCTCGGCGGCGAAAGCACCGCGCACATCGGCCAGGTAGTAGGGGATATAGGCGGCGGCCCGCATGTTCTCGTAAAGGATGATTGGTTTGCTCATGTGATGCGCCTCCCGCCTCTAAGATATGCCGCCCGCCCGCCCCTCTCGATATCGGCGACGACCATCTCCTGGTCATAGCCATTAGCCGTGGCGCGTTCGGTCCGCTCACGCCAGGCGGGTTGCTGGCCACCTTCATCGAAAGCCTCGATCAGCGCCCGGCCCATTGCGGTGTCCGGCATGGTAATGCCGAGCCCATGCAACATGGTCGGCGTTATGTCGACGATGCTGGTTGGTACCTCGTGCACCGTCGCCCGGCAAATTCGGTCACCGCCGATGACCAGAAGATTGTTTATTTCAGTTTTCTGCAATCCGCCATGGATCCCACCGCCGATCGGGATATCGGCGTTGTCGGCGATACAGGTTCCGGGGTAGCCAAACGCGTTCACTCCGTCGCTGGAGCGCAGGATGTAGTTGATATCGGGCGAGCGCTCGTTCAGCGCATTGATCACCGCCATCGATAGGGCGCCATCGCCGCCACCGCGGGTGAAGGTCAACCCGCACCAAGTCTGCTCTTGCAAAAAGCCGAGCACCTTGGCGACCAGCGCCGGATCACGGTCCCGCACGGTGATTTGCCCGGAAGAGCTACGCTTGACCGCGACGTCGACCGCGTCCGAGACGGCCTGGCCGGCCCGGAAGCCGGCGTCGTTTAACGCGTCGATCACGTTGATATGTTTGGTGACGGTGATCTGTGCATGGTCCGAGGCGGCGATGATCTGCCAACCCGACGCGCGGCCTTCGGCCTCCCACCAGTCGAGAATACGTCCAAAGCCGGTGTCGACACTGCGCACGGCGATATCGCTCTCTGGTGAGCCGATACCTTTGTAGTGATAGGAGAGATCGGGCTCGTTGTACCAGATCACCTGCACATCGGCGTCATGCACCGGGATCATGTGCTCCAACAATACCGTAGTGGCGTACTCGGCGACGGCGGTGTTTGGATAGGTCTGCGCCGGCACTGGTCCAAACCGCTCGATGATCGCCTGGTGATTGGCCGTCGGACTGGAAACATCGGCGCCCCAGATTGAAAATAACGGCTGATCAAGCGCCGCGGCATCGACGTTCAGCAGTCGGGCATTGCCGATCTTACCTGTGGTCAGCACGGCATATTTTTTGCCCGCCCGAGCGATGATTTCGCCCAGATTCTCGGCCTTCTGCAGCCGTCCATAGATACCCTTGGCCTGCATCATCCGTGCGGTATCCGAGGTGTCCATCGGTCCGTCATAGCCAAGCGCCGGGTCATAGAATGCGTTGGCCATGATGCCGTGTCCGGCGCCGGCGTTGGCTCCTTCCGGCAGGCTCGCCCCGCCGCAATAGGCCCCGGTCACGAAGCTGGAAACCTGCACCCGCGTCTCGGATGGAAACGCCGATGCGCTGTTCGGATAGTCACAGCTGCCGGCGCGAAACCGATGCAGGTTCGGCATCAGATCCGGCCGGATCATGTCCCGGCGCAGGCCATCGAACAAAACGAACAGAAATTTCGTGCGCGGCATGGGGCGGCTCCTGAGCGCGGGACGGTAGGGGTTGAAAATTATGACCAGGGAACGGTCGAATGGGAAGGCCCGGGGTGAACCGAATTTTCTTTAAATTTCGCCCCAAACCTCCTTGGCGACATCGACAATAAAGCCGAGTTTACGCCATTGTTCTTCCTCGGATAGGACATTGCCCTCCTCGGTCGAGGCGAAGCCGCATTGAGGACTGAGGCAAAACTGTTCCAGCGGGGCGAAGGCCTGAGCTTCTTCAAGGCGACGCAGGATGGCGTCGCGGCTCTCCAACACGCCAAACTTCGAGGTGATGAGGCCTAGGGCCACTCGCTTGTCACCCTTGGGCAGGAAGCGGAGCGGTTCGAAACCACCGGCGCGTTCGGTGTCGTATTCCAGGAAATAACCGTTGTAGTTGAGTTGGCTGAGCAGAATTTCGGCGACCGGCTCATAGCCGCCTTCGGAAATCCAACTGGAGCGGAAATTGCCGCGGCACACATGGGTGGTGATCGTCATATCGGCGGGCCGGGCGGCCAGCGCATGGTTGATCATCCCGGCATAGGCGAGCTTGAGGGCCTCGGGGTCCTCACCCCGGTCGCGCACGAACTGGCATTCTTTTTCCGAGCACAGATAGGCCCAAACCGTATCGTCGAACTGCAGATAGCGGCAGCCGGCGTCATAGAATGACCGAACTGCTTGGGCATAAGCCTCGGCAGTGTCGGCGAAGAGGTTGTCGAGATGGGGGTAGATTTTCCGGTTGATTGTGTCCCGGCCGCCTCGGAAATGCAGCACCGAAGGGGCAGGGATGGTCATTTTGGGTGTGACCTTGGTAACGCTTTTCAGGAATTTAAAATGCTCAAGCATTGGGTGATCGCCGAAGCTGACTTTGCCGGTCACCACGATGCTTTCTGATTTGGTCTGCACACCGGAAAATTGAATACTATCAGCGCCGCGAACCCAGTCGACGCCGTTGAGCCCGGCGAGAAAATCGAAATGCCACCAGGCGCGGCGAAACTCCCCGTCGGTGACCGCCTGAAGGCCGGCGGCCTCTTGTTTGGCGACGACCGTGCGGATGCACTTATCTTCTAGATCGCCCAGGGCCTCGGCGTCCAGATTGCCAGCCTGAAACTGAGCCCGGGCGTCCTTGAGCGCTGCGGGCTGCAGCAGACTACCGACCTCGTCGGCGCGAAACGGTGGGGTGGTGGTCATGATGTCAGCCTCCTGGAGCGCGACCTGGGCCGCATCTTCGTCTGAGAGCTTATGATCCGGTGCAGGGCGGGGCAACACCGCCGTGCTTGCTGACGGGGTGCCTTTTGATCCGGGACAAGCAGATGCGGCTCATGCTGGCAGGAACCCCCGCCTTGCCCTTGCCATTGTCCGCATTCCGCGCGACACAAGCGACGCTGGTAATGGAGTTTGCGATGTATCTATCGACCGAGCCACAGAAGACCACCGCCGTAACCTGGTTTGCTGGATTACGCGACCGGATCTGTGCTGCATTCGAGGCGATCGAGGATGATTATGCCGGGCCGTTCCGCGACCAGGAGCCCGGCCGCTTTAAGCGCAAGACCTGGGATCGGGATGGCGGCGGCGGCGGGGTGATGTCAATCATGCAGGGGCGGGTGTTCGAGAAGGTCGGTGTCAATGTTTCCACTGTTATGGGCGAGTTCTCCGAGGATTTTCGCCAACAGATACCCGGCGCCCAGGACGATCCGAGGTTTTGGGCCTCAGGGGTCTCGCTGGTGGCGCACCTCCACTCGCCCAAGGTGCCAGCAGTGCATATGAATACGCGGCACATCACCACCACGAAATCCTGGTTTGGCGGCGGCGCGGACCTGACGCCGATGGTGCCGGACCCGGTGGATACCGAGAGCTTTCACGCCGGGCTCAAGGTCGCGTGCGACGGCCACGACCCGGCCTATCATCCGCGTTTCAAGAAATGGTGCGACGAGTATTTTTACCTCAAGCACCGGGACGAACCGCGAGGCGTTGGCGGGATATTCTATGACCAGCTCGACGGCGATTATGAGCGTGACCTAGCCTTCACCAAGGATGTCGGGTTGGCGTTCCTCGATATCTATCCCCGGATCGTGCGCCGTCACATGGACGAGAGCTGGACCGAGGCCGAGCGCCACCATCAGCTGGTCCGGCGTGGCCGTTATGTCGAGTTCAATCTGATCCATGATCGCGGCACCCTGTTCGGGCTGAAAACCGGTGGCAATGTCGAGGCGATCTTGATGAGCTTGCCGCCCCAGGTGATCTGGCCACTACCGGAGATCGATTGACCTCTCCGGCGGTGGCTCGCCCTAGGAGATTACCCGTAGGTCACTTCGGCCGAACCCAGCCCCGGATAGTCGGCGCGCACGGTCATGCCGTCAGTCGCAAAATCGACGCCATTCCATGAGCCTGTGGTAATGATATCCCCAGCCTTCAAACCGCGTGTGGCCAATGCTGGGCTTCGGGTGCCGACATGGGTTGCCAGCCAGGCAATCAAAGCGAAGGGATCGCCGCCGGGAAATCCCTTATCTGCCGGCTTCACTGCCTCGCCCAGCGCCAAGGTCGCGGTCAGCGCGTCTATCGTTGTGGCGTCGGGCAAGGGGGTCTCGGCGCCGACGACCAGCGCATGGTTCGACTGATTATCGGCCAGAGCCCAAATCCGGTCCTCGACCGGCCAGCTGGCATAGCGGGTCTCCACGACCTCGATCGCCACCATGGCTGTGGCGACCGCGTCGCGCGCCTGTGCCGACGTGTAGGGTCCGCCCGCCGGCGGCAGGTCGCGGGCCAAGCGAAACGCCACCTCGCACTCCACCGCCTTAAGTCGTAGAGCGTTCGACAGTGCTACCGGAGAGCTAAGCACCCTGGAGGCGAGGATCGGCGCACAGGTCTCGGGAAAATTCGAGGCCGCTGGTCCAACCTTCCAGGCGCTGACTTCCTCGCCACTTAGCGCGACGGCTGCGTCCTGGATTGCGTAGGCCGCCTCGACACTGCCGGGGGCGCTGCCATCTGGAAAAGATTGGACGGGTTGGTTGTTCGCACGGGCGTTGGTCAGTGCCCTGGCAGCGGTTTCCGCGATGTTAGCCATATCCTGCTCCAATTCCTGGGTGAGACTATCACAGGCCCAAGCGAGACAGACTTCTTGGTCCGCCTGAAAACCACCGTCGATCCAGCGTGTCTCGACCGTGGCGAGGATCCTACCGATCCGCTGATCGGGCACAAGGCCCAGTTTGATCAGGTCGGCGCCACGCAAGGGAAATGTCGGGACCTTCCAGTTCCGGGAAAGCGCCAGCGCCCGGCCGAGGAGCGCTGGTTCGCTGTCTTCCAATGCAGCGGTCATCCACGCCAGGTCGACAAATCGCTTAACACCATAGCGATGCAGCTGAACCTTCACGCCGGCCTCATCCGCGTCAAGATCCAGTCGATCGATTGCCATCGCCGAAAGCCGGGCGCCGTCTTCCCTCGACAGCCGTAAACGTTGCGTGACGGCTTCGGGGGGGTGATCGAGTAGCACCGCGAGCCGGCGAAATAGATCGGGCTGATTGCCTTCCCGGGCGATCAATCGATCCAGCGCCTCAACCCTTAGCGGGTTTGGGAAAAGGGCATACAAAATGCCAACCTCGGCCATGGCTCGCACGACTAGCCCAGTAGCAGGGGCGCCAAGTAATTTCAGCAGTTCGTTGCGAATGCGCTCGCCTGATAATCCATTTAGCGATGCCGCGTCCAGCCGGCAGGCTGCCAGCGCATCGGCATCGAGCCGCCCTTTGCCATATTGTGCCTGGAAACGGAAAAAACGGAGAATACGAAGTGCATCCTCGCGGATGCGCTGGGTGGCTTGGCCGACGAACCGGACTCTGCCGGCCAGAGCGTCCTCCATGCCTCCCATGGGGTCGAGGATCATGCCGTCGATATCCATGAAGATGGCGTTCATCGTAAAGTCGCGCCGTGCCGCGTCCTCGGCCCAATCATCTGTGAAGGCGACCACGGCGCGTCGGCCATCGGTCACCATGTCCCGGCGTAAGGTGGTGATTTCGTAGGGTTGGCGGTCGGCGATCGCGGTGATTGTGCCATGTGCGATGCCGGTTGGTTTGGCTTTGAGGCCAGCCGCCAGGAGGCGCTTCGTGGTCTCCTCGGGCGGGTGGACCGTCGCGATGTCGATATCGGTGACGGGCAATTGCAGCAATGTATTGCGTACGCACCCGCCAACGAAACGGGCTAGGCCGGCCTCCGCCCCCAAGGCGGCCATCACCGCCTGGGTTGCCGGGACATTCCTCCAGGTCGAATTTGCTGGCTCACTCGCCACCGGCCACTCCACTGCCGTCGACCCTGTCACCTAAAACATCAAGCATCAGTTCGGCGAGATTCACCAACATGCCCGCCGTCGCTCCCCAAATATATTGATCAGGGTGCGGCAGGACATAGAAATGGCGGATCATGTTCTGCCATTCCCGGCTGTGCCGTTGATGGTTGGCGCGGTCCAGAATGAAGGAAAGTGGCACCTCGAATATCGACGCGACCTCCACCGGGTCGGCTGTAACCTCGAAAGGCGGGCGCACGAGGCCGACAATGGGTGTCACCACGAAGCCGGTTCTCGTGACATAGGTGTCGAGCCGGCCGATCACTTCGACATGCCGGCGATCCAGCCCAATTTCTTCCTCGGTCTCGCGCAACGCCGTGTCGATGGCGTCAACATCCGTCTCCTCGGCCCGACCGCCGGGGAAACTGACCTGTCCGGCATGGTGCGGCAGGTCCGCCGAGCGTTGTGTGAGCAGGATGGTCGGTTGCCCGGGACGGCCAATGATCGGCACCAGCACCGAGGCCGGCCGGCGTTTTTCCGGCAGCTCCATCCCTGGGTTGAGATCATGGTCACCGCGCCGGGTGACGGCGGAGGACCGTTCCCTCGGAGCGTCGTTTCCTGCTGCCGCGATGGCGCGCGCGAAAGTGTCGCTGAATTCCTCGAGGGTCAGCACTCCAGCTCGACCGGGCCCAGTGGATAAAGTCTGCCCTTGCTCCATACGCAGTAAACCCTCTCTCCGTCGATATTGCGCTCATGGGCCAATTCGGCCAGTTCGTAGAAGACCGAGCGGGTCAACCGGGCCTCGAGACCCTCACGAACCAAAATATAGGGACTGGGTTCCTGCGTCTTGGGATCAATCGCGACTCGTAGCGGATGATCAGGTCCGCAATCTACCTCAACATCCAAATTGGTCCGGAATTGTAGCAGATCGTCCTTCCCGCCAGGCTCCACGCCGGCGATATGGTTCATTTCGACGGCGGTGAATGGTGCGTCATCGACATCGACGATGCCGCGTTCGACTGGCGTCACCAGCCAATATTGGCCGTCTGCCTCGCGTCGAAGCACGGTCGAGAACAGCTTGACCAGCCGAATTCGATTGATTGGCGACCCATGATAAAACCAGGTCCCATCCCGCGCGATTCGCATCTGAAAATGTCGAATCGGTGCCTGTTCACGTTTCTGGGACGTGTCGAAAATCGCGTCTGATATACGCTCTAGTTTGGGCGGCGATTGAGGTTGTTTTTCGCCCATTTTCGACCAATATCCTAAATCTACCCTGATTGCGCGTAGCGCTGCCCTAAACCTCACGTGAGAGTATACGCTGATGACGGAATCCTCCACCCTCGATGACGCTTCCGAAGACCAGCTATTGGTCGAGATTGACACGCTTGGCGCCCACATAGGCAAGGTGCGCGAACAGGTTGAACGGGTCATCTTCGGTCAGCAGTTGGCTGTTGATCAGACCTTGATCACCATCCTCGCTGGAGGACACGGGTTGCTTATCGGTGTGCCTGGATTGGCCAAGACCAAATTGGTTGAGACCCTCGGTACCGTGTTCGGCCTTGACGACAAACGGGTTCAATGCACGCCCGATCTGATGCCCGCCGATATCATCGGCTCCGAGGTTCTCGAGGAAGACGCCGCCGGCAAGCGAAGTTTCAGGTTCATTCCTGGCCCGGTGTTCTGCCAGGTCCTCATGGCCGACGAGATCAACCGCGCCAGCCCGCGCACCCAATCGGCCCTGCTGCAAGCCATGCAAGAGCGGACCGTAACCGTCGCCGGTCAGACCCATGAGTTGCCCCGGCCCTTTCATGTCCTGGCGACCCAAAACCCGCTGGAGCAGGAGGGCACCTATCCGCTGCCGGAAGCACAGCTCGACCGTTTCCTGCTGCAGATCGATGTCGGTTACCCGGACGCCGAGGCGGAGCGGCGGATGCTGATCGCCACCACCGGAGGACGGGAGGAGGTGGCGCAATCGGTGATGTCGGGCAAGGAATTGCTCGCCGCCCAGGCCCTGCTGCGGCGGTTGCCGGTTGGCGAAAGCGTGGTCGATGCGATCCTCGCGATCGTTCGGGCTGGACGGTGTGAGACTACGCAGGTGGAAGAGGTACGCCGCCATGTTGCTTGGGGGCCAGGCCCGCGCGCCAGCCAGGCGCTGATGCTCGCGGTGCGGGCCCGCACCGTGCTGGAGGGGAGGATTTCCCCCTCCGTCGATGATGTCCTGGCTTTGGTGCATCCGGTGCTTCGGCATCGAATGGCGTTGAATTTTGCCGCCCGTGCAGAGGGCGTGACCTTGGACTCGGTGATCGACCGTCTCTGCGATCGTCATCTTTGATGTCGTGCCGGACGTGATCCGCGAACAGTCAGAAGCGCTCGCCAGCCGGCTTCCGCCGCTACAGGTGCGAGCGGAACGCGTCGCGGCAACGGTGATACAGGGAATGCATGGTCGCCGCCGTCCCGGTCAGGGTGAGACGTTCTGGCAGTTCCGCCGCTATCAGAATTTTGAAGCCGCCCGGCAGATAGATTGGCGTCGATCGGCCCGAGGCCGTGAGCTGTTTGTTCGCGAAAACGAATGGGAAGCGGCCCAGAGCGTTTGGATTTGGCGGGATTCCTCGCCATCCATGCGTTACCGTTCGCGCCATGATGTGCCGGAAAAATGTGAGCGCGCGGATGTGCTCGCGGTGGCCTTGGCGATCCTGTTGACCGAGGGCGGAGAGAATGTTGCGTTGCTAGGTGAGGGTATGTCGGCACGCGGTGGTCGCACTGGCCTGAATAGACTGATTGAGGCGATGTTGGTTTCCGGTGGCGGTTCCAGCGTGCCGCCACCGGGACCACTGCCACGCCATGCCGGCGTGGTGTTGATCGCCGATTTCCTTGAGCCGATCTCGGTCTATCGCGACGCCATCGCAGCGATGGCGTCGAACGGTTGCAAAGGGCATTGTGTGCAGATCCTCGACCCGGCGGAAGAGGGCTTCCCGTTTGGCGGCCGCATTCGTTTCGAGGGTGCCGAGGGTGAAGAGCCGCACCTTCTGCGCCGGGCCGACCATGTGCGCCAGGAATACCAGGAGAAGTTGGCTCTGCACTGCGAGGAACTGCGTGATCTCGCGACCAAGGTTGGGTGGAGTTTTTCAAGCCATGTGACGGAGCAACCCCCGGAGGCGGCCTTGCTGTCGCTCTATGGCGCGCTGTCCCGAACCGCTGTCTGACGAGGAAGGCTGATGCTGGCGCTCGGTTCCCTGGCTATCACCGCTCCTTGGATGCTGACGGCGCTGCTTGGCCTGCCGATTCTTTGGCGGCTGCTTAGGGTCACGCCGCCATCGCCCCGAACCCAGCGGTTTCCGGCGATCCGCCTACTCTATCGCTTGCAGTCCCGCGAAGAGACGCCAGATACCGCGCCCTGGTGGTTGCTGCTGCTCAGGCTCGTGTTCGCGGCGCTGGTGATTTTGGCGCTGGCGCATCCGATATTGCACGCCAATCCCGACCTGTCGGGCCAGGGTGCGGTGGTGATCGTGGTTGATGACGACTGGACCGCCGGACGCGATTGGGCAGGGCGTGTCAAAACTATGGAGACACTGGTCGCCCAGGCTGAGCGCGAAGGCCGAAGCCTGTTCCTGTTGCGCACGACCTGGACGCCAGCGGATGACCGTCCATTTGCCCAACCGCTGACGACGATTGAGGCGCGCGGCTTGATCAAGGCAATGGCGCCGCAGCCGACGCCATCCCGGCTTGAACCCTTGATAGAGGCTCTGGAACAGGCGGCATCACCGGCGCCGGCGAATGTTTTCTGGCTGAGTAATGGTGTTGAGGACCCTGGTGAGGCCAAGTTGATGGAGCGGCTTCGCCGGCTGGGCAGCTTGACCATCGTATCCGATGCTTCAATCGGGCCGAGAGTTCTTGTGCCGCCGTCAAGTTC
>Ga0209089_10000964_pt1 | contig 26309 bp, 23 predicted proteins | sample ArcticOcean_MG_C_FD_187431 | JGI IMG/M metagenome (GOLD analysis project Ga0209089, IMG submission 187431) | Marine microbial communities from western Arctic Ocean - ArcticOcean_MG_CB2_150 (SPAdes) (version 2) | ecosystem: Environmental > Aquatic > Marine > Oceanic | place: Arctic Ocean: Canada... | reverse complement strand
CGGGGCTTTTGTTGCTTACTGAGGTTGGAGCTATCGGCCCATGGCGTAGGCGTCGCGCCTCGGGTCAGCGCCTCCGTTGCGGCTGCCGGTTTCATGATCGACGTGGATAGCGCATACGCAACCCATCCGATACGTAAAGTCTTCCCAGACCTCTACGTTGTGTCCGCGTCCGCGCAGTTCCTCAATCACATCGGGGTCGATGCGACCTTCCAAACCTACGAATCCGGGGTTGTACGCGTGGGGCCAGAAGGAGTTGGGGAAACCCCAGGTTGAAACGCGGGGCGCTTCAATGGCTTCTTGGGCTTCCATTCCGAACTCAATTACGTTCAAGAACAGCTGAACCATTGACTGGGGCTGGACGTCGCCGCCCGGCGTGCCGAAGGGTAGCAATACTTTGCCATCCTTCATGGCCAATGCCGGATTTGGGGTCAGCCTAGGACGCTTGCCCCCTTCCATGGAACTGGGGTGATCTTTGTCCAACCACGACTGGGAACCCCGTCCGGAGACGATGAAGCCCAGGCCCGGCACGATGGGGTTGTAGGCAATGGTGTCACTGGGGGTGGCCGAGAAGGCGTTGCCCCAGCGGTCAACAACAGCGGTGTAGCTGGTGTCAGCCTGCATGCCGCCGCCCACCGGCTCAGGGCGGGCTGGGGTGCCGTTGGGCGATTCCATGCCCTGGTGTTTCCACGGGTCACCCGCCACCGGCATTTCAGGGAAGGCTTTCTTCATATCAATTGTTGACCGGCGTTCTTCGGCGAAGGACTTCGAAAGCAGCCCCTCAATGGGAACCTTCACAAAGTCAGGGTCGCCATAGAAGGCTTCGCGGTCGCTGAGGGCCAGGTTAAAGGCTGCCAACAGCGAGTGGATGTAGTCGGCGCTGTTGTGACCCATGCCCTTCAAGTCTATGCCCTCAAGTATATGCAGGGCCTGGATGCTGACCGGGCCCTGACACCAGGGGCCGCAGGTGTAGACATCAATCCCCTTATAGGTGCCGTGGGCCGGAGAATTCACCCCCACGTGAAAATCGGCTAGGTCTTCCATGGTCAGTAGACCGCCGTTCTCCTGGTGGAACTTCACCATTTCCTCGGCAATCTCGCCCTTGTAGAAGAAATCCCGAGCCGCTTGGATCGCGGCTTCCCGGCCCTGAGAGGCGTTCTTTTGCTCGACTTCAATCAAGCGCCGAAAGCTGCGGGCCAGGTCTTTCTGGACCAGAATCTCGCCCTCTTTGAAGGGACGTCCACCGGGGTAGAAAATCTCTGCGGTGGAAGGCCACATGGTCTGCTCGTCGGACTCGTGGGTAATCCCGTCGCCGGCGGACTTGGCAAAATAGGCAGCTAGAGTAGCAGGAACAGGGAAACCGCCCTCGGCCAGTTCCATTGCCGGGGTAACAACCTGCTCAAAGGTCATGGTCCCGTAAAGCTTTAGGGCGGTCAGCCAGGCGTCGGCTCCCGCGGGGGTCACGGTGCGAGGGATACCGGGTGGCAGGTCTCCGCCGTATTTGGCCAGGTAATCGTCAATATTGGCAGCCTTGGGCCAACGACCCAAGCCGCTGATCTCCATGGTCTCGTTCTTCTGGGCATCGTGGACGATGATGGGGGCCACGCCGCCAAAGTTGGTCCACTGGGGAAGCACCACGTTGAGTGTGATACCCGCAGCTACACCGGCGTCAGTGGCGTTACCACCCTGCTCCAGAATACGGTAACCCGATGCTGTGGCCAGATAGTGACCGGCCGTAACCATGTGGGTCGACCCGGAAACTGTGGGACGGTAGGACTTTATTCCAATTGCCACGTTGTACCCCCTCAGCGATTATCAAATTTTCTAAGAATCCTGTGCCTAAATGCACGGGTACTCATTTGAAGGAATGATACGTAGAGCCAAAAGGAGTGTCAATACGAACGGTCAGCAGGCAATAGCCAAAAGGGGAAAATAACCAAAAGCCCCCTTTCATAAATGGGGTTGGGGTATTTTGGTTCTTGACTGCCCGCCTAGTCACCATCCGCTGCTCAGCCTACACAAACCCGCGTAGTTCCACTGCCCTGGCCACTCTTTGGACGCCAATTTCAAACGACGCCTGGCGGTGGGTGATCTTTTCTTTGATGCTCCGGGTGCAAACTTCGTTATAGGCTTGGAGAATAGTCTTCTTGAACTCTTCGTTAATTCGACTTTCTTCCCAGCGGAACTCCTGAAGATTCTGGGTCCACTCGAAGTAGGACACAATTACACCGCCGGCGTTGACCAAGATATCTGGCAGAATCGTTACTCCGCCCTCGCTCAAGATGCGGTCTGCTTCCGGAGTGATTGGGTGGTTGGCCGCCTCCAAGATTAGCTGGGCTTTGATGTTCCTGGAGTTCACATCAGTGATCACGTTGTCGATGGCCGCCGGTACCAGCACCTCGCAATCCAGTTCCAACAGTTCATCGTTCGAGATTGGTTCGGATCCGGGGAATCCATCAAACATCCCGGTCTTATCTTGGTACTCGAACAGTCTCGGGATGTTCAGGCCGCTAGCGTTATAGACCCCGCCATCGACGCCGCTGACAGCGATTACGCGGTAGCCTATCTCATGGATGATTCTTGCGGCCCACGAGCCAACGTTGCCAAAGCCCTGAATCACGACCTTGGTGTCATGGGATTTAAACCCTAGGTCTTTCACGGCCTCTTCAAGTAGGTACGCCACGCCGCGTCCGGTGGCCGATTCACGGCCGTAGGAGCCGCTGATTTCCACCGGCTTTCCGGTTACGATGGCTGGGGTATGTCCGTGCAGTTGCCCGTAGGCGTCCATCATCCAGGCCATCGTCTGGGCGTTGGTGCCCAATCTGGGGCGGGTATATCACGGTTGGGGCCAATCAGGTGCTCAATATTCAGCGTGTAGCGGCGGGTGAGCCGGTTCAATTCCGTAAGCGGAAGCTGGCCCGGGTCCACCTGGACTCCACCCTTGGCGCCGCCGTACGGCAGGTTCACCAGCGCTGTTTTCCAGGTCATCAAAGACGCCAGCGCCCGTACTTCGTCAAGGTCAGCCAGAGGGTGATAACGGACGCCGCCCTTATAAGGGCCACGGGCCGAGTTGTGTTGCACTCTGGAGCCGCTGAATACCTGTACCTCGCCCTTGTCCATCCGCACGGGGACTTGGACCAGCAATTCTCGCCAGGGTCGTTTCAGCATTTCTCGTAGGCCAGGGTTTATGTCCAGTCGATCTGCAGCGTTATCGAAAAAGAGGTTAACCTCATCAAAGATACTCAGTTCTATGGTTTTTAGCATTTGCCATCTCCGGAGTTATTCATCGCCAATCGTATAGAAGGAATTAGTTGAAGGAATCGATCCATAGGCCTGTTTCATTGGTTATACCCTTGGTATATCTCAGCCAGCTATTAACATCTGACTATCGCGGTCCAATCGGGTGGTCTTTTGGTACCGTCTTTGTGGCCCTAGTGATTCCGTGTTTATTCCTTGCTAATTGAGATGCGCCTGAAACGCTATAGTCGCATTTGCCGGGAGCCTAGAGGCAATCCAGATGATAATATGGTGAGGATTTCAATACCCTGATGGGAGCCAAGATAGATGCTGGTTGAAGTGGAAGTGGTCGGCGGCGAGAACAGTCCCCTGGACCTGCACCGGATGTTTGACCTGTTGACCGACCCGATAGAAGTCATGCGCGTGTTCGCGACTAACCCCATGGGCGAAGACCTGTGGTGCCGAGTAACTGGTTGGAGTTCAGAGGGCCCATGTGCGGCCAAGTCGGCGCTGGCAGAGGATTCCGGGGAGGGAGTTGTGCTGCTGATTTACGGCGGAAACGAAGGGCTAAGACTGCAGCCGGTGGGGTCTGGAGACGAGTGGGAACTGGGCAACTCCGTCCAGTGGGGCGAGGCCTGCCTGATGTTGGCCAAAGGGACGCCAGTGGAATAAACCTGGACCAAACAACCTGCCAGTGTCTTGGAAGAACTGGCTAGAAGTTAAAAGGTGAATCCTCAAACTTCTTAATCAAGTCTGTGAGGGCTTCCCCAAAACGGGCTTCATCCTCTGAACCACGGAAATCAACCACCGCACCATCGCGCAATCCCGAACACAGCCGGTCCTCACGTTTGTAGAAGATATCGTCGGTAGCCACCGTAATAATCGATTCTTTAATCGTTGGCCCCGGGCTGCTAGCTAGGCTGGCAAATTGACGGCTGGTGAGCGGGTTCTCCAAAGACCCAGCGGTGCAAAGAAGAATTACCCGATCATAAACCACGGCGTCGTCCAGGTTGGTTGCCCCGGAGGCCAACGACGCTTCATCATCGACACAGATAATCCAACTTGGCACATTGGCTTCCGCCAGACCCGCCCTGATCTTGTCGGCAAACTCACCGTCACTCTGTGAACCCAACAACAGCGCCCGCTTAAAGGTCATTCCGGAGTCTCTAAGTGTGTCTTGGGCGGAGATCAACAATGGCGGGACACCGGCACCCTCAAGGAACTTGACGTTGACCTGCCCCTTGGACCGGGATATGGTATCCAACCCGATCATGCTGGGGCCAACATGGCGCACATCGCTGAGGCCAATCACGCCGGTCAGATCACAATTCGCGATGGTGGTCAGCCCGAAGGTCGCCTGGCTGAAGCTGGTGCTGCTCATCTTGGTGTTGATGAAGATAGCGCCTTGGAGATCAGCTCCCGTGAGGTCAGCCATGTCCAGATTTGCGCCAACCAACCGAGCGTTGCGTAGGTTGGCCCCGCTTAGGTTGGCCCAGGAAAGGTCTGTTTGGCTGAGATTAGTTCCGGAAAGATCGGCCCGTTCCAAGTCGGTATAGGACAGATTGGAGAATGAGATATCAGACCCTTTTAAGTCCACTCCCTTCATCACACTGTTGGAGAGGTTCGTACGACCCAGAGTACAACCGGCCATGAATGCTTCATTGAAATTGGAACGAGCCATGTTCGAGCGCCACAGGTGCGCCCCTTGAAGATTGGCCCCTGAGAGGTCTGCCTGGCGGAGGTCTGAGCCAGTGAGATCAGCTCGGCTCAGGTCATCATGGGAGAGGTCGGCCCCCATCAGCTTGGCCGCGTTCAACATAGCTCTGGACAGGTCAAGCGACGGACGACCGTAGAGGTAGTCTGGTGCAAATGTCTCACCGGCGCCCCGGTCTTCAAGGCGGTAGCCAAGGCTATAACGGGGTAGCTCGGTGTTGGGCCTCCGCCAGGTAGCTTCCCGCCACCTAGATATGGCGTTGGCTCCGGATCTGACCAGGGTTACGTGTTCTGGGTCCGCCAATGGCCGCTCCTGTACGGGGCGAGTCGCACGATCTAAGACGCCACGCCCCGATTATTTACTTTGGAATTTACTTGATATTAGTTTTCCTGATTAACCGCGACCGCTGAACGCCGGGATAACCTCTTTGGAGAATAACTCCAATTGGGCGCTCATTTCGCTCCAGGGCATACCCTCCGGCCACTGGAGGAATACGTCCTCCAATCCGGGGTATTTCTCTTCCATGTCCTTGAGTGTCTCAATGAAATGCTCCGGAGGCCCACAAAGCCAAGCCTTCTGCTGCACTCCATCTTCCACCATGGGTGTACGGGCCGGTGCACCGGGACTGCCCCACATCCGACCTTCTTCGTCAACGTAACGGACCAGGCCAAAGGGTGAGAACCACTTGTAGCGCTCGTCATGATAGGGACGGACTTTTTCGATAGCTTCTTCTTGTGTGTCTGCTATGTAAAAGCCAAAGCCCAGGGACATGTCCTGCCCCAAGGTCACCGAGCGGCCCGCTTCTGCGGCGGCATCTTTATAGGCCGTGAAGAATTGCTCCACTACTTTTTCGCCACTGAGGGCGGTCATGCCCTTGATGCCTTTCTTGGCAATGAAATCAATGCTGCGGCCGCTGGTCATGGGCTGCCAGATCTCAACAGGCAGGTTGATGGGCCGGGGCACAAGGGTGATGTCCTTTAGCTGATAGCCCCGGTAGGGAACATCTGGGGGAATGTCATAGTGCTTTCCGTGGTGATTGAAGGACTCCTGGTTGAAGGCCTTCAGAATAATCTCTACTTGTTCTTCAAAAAGCTCACGATTGGCATCTTGGTCAATGAGCGGCGAGCCAAAGGTCTCAACCTCTCTGGACTGATAGCCCCGGCCAATACCAAAGATCAGCCGTCCACCGGTGAGAATGTCTCCCAGGGAGAAGTCTTCAGCCAAGCGAAGCGGGTGCCACATGGGCAAGATATTAAACGACGCGCCAAACTTAAGGTTCTTGGTATGGGCGGCCAGGTGAGTGCCCAACAAAGTGAGGTTGGGAATGCACTCGTAGCCTTCCCGTTGGAAGTGGTGCTCTGCGGCCCACAGACAGTAAAACCCGGACTCATCCATCTGTTTAGCCAAGGACATCGCGTTGCTGTAGGTCTGGATTAACTGTTCGTTGGTGTAACGGCGGTCGTCGGGGGCGGTGCCATCGGCTCCCACGCTTTCCAGGTCAATCTGACCAACGTACAGGACTGAAAATCTCTTGATCAACTACTGTTCCCCGTAAACCGAAGTTTACTCATTCCTGATAGTGATAAGCCCGCAATATTCGAGGAACATCCATTTGTTGGACGCAATCAGGTGCGATTCAAGTCCTCTTTGGGCGGGCATAGTATAGCACGGGTTGAGGCTAATTTTACGCTGGGCTAGGTCTGCCTCACCAGGTTATTACACCAGGTTATTGCACAACATTTCGGCGTATCAGATCAGCCACCACAGCGGAGTCGAATCCCAGCCCTTCCAGGACGGTGGAGGTGTGCTGTCCGGTGACTGAACCCAGGTGTTTTACCTCTCCGGGAGTCTCGGAAAGATGAATGGAAGTGGCAACTTGCCTTACTTTGCCCTCCGGGATATTGGGCGCTTCAATCTCCAGCACCATCCCCCGTTGTTGCGCGTGGGGATCATCAAGGGCTTCTTCCAAGGAATAGACCTTGCCAACGGAGATGTTTGCGTCCTTCAGCGTCTCAAACCACTCGTCCCGAGTCCTGGTCAAAAAAGCCTGGGCCAACGCCTGCTCAACCTCTGTTTTCTTCTGGCCTTCTGCGTCTTGGTGGGGCAGCAGGTCGTCCCGGTCCAGAGCGTGACAGAGATTCTCCCAGAACCAGGGCTCAATGGCCGCGACGGAGAAGTACTTGCCGTCTTTGGTCTCGTAAACGTTGTAGTAGGGAGCGCCGCCGTTCAGGCGGTTTCCGCCGCGTTCGGTCGATATTCCCCTAGACAGGACATCTGAAATCAACCCAGAGAGCATGTAGAGCACACCCTCACTCATGGCTATGTCCACGTACTGCCCAGCGCCGGTCTTCTCTCTGGCCGTCAGCGCCGCTAGAATGCCAACCGCGCCGCATAGGCCGCCGCCGGCATAGTCGGCAATCAGGTTAAGTGGGATCGACGGCTTGCCGTCATAGGGACCAATCAGACCCAGCGCACCAGCAAACGAGATGTAGTTGATGTCGTGCCCGGCCAGTTGGGAGTAGGGGCCGTCCTGTCCGTAACCAGAGACTGAGCAGTAGATTGCCCTGGGGTTTATGGACCGGACCTTCTCATAGCCGGCACCCAAGCGGTCCATCACACCGGGCCGAAACCCTTCAACCACCACATCGGCAGTCTCAGCTAGTTGCTGAAAAATCTTCTGGGCATCGGGTTCTTTTAGGTTCAGGGCGATGCTGCGTTTGTTGCGTTGCAACGCATTGAACGACGCATGACGACGCTCGTCATCTTCGCCGTCGATACCAGCAACCAACTTCTCGTAGGCAGAACGGGTTTCGTCCATGGGCCGCTCAATCATCAGGACATCAGCGCCAAGGTCGGCCAGCACCGTGGTGCAGAACATGCCCGGTGCGTTGCGGCAAAAATCCAGAACCTTGATTCCCTCTAGTGCTTGCATAGCCCACCTACCCGTCTGATTATTAAGGCCAAAATTCTCTTGGCTGGCCGGGCGCAATTATAGCCGACGTGCACACCTTAGTTGCCCTTTTTCTGGCATGTGGTACAACCGGCCCGACTGCATCTATAATCTCAGCAATCAATTTCAACAAATTAATTAACCAAGACAGGAGGCGAAAATGGATCTGTCGCTGCAAGGCAAAGTGGCAATGATTACCGGGGGCAGTCACGGACTGGGGAAACAGGCGGCCGACTCTCTGGCCAGAGAGGGCTGCAAGGTTGCGATCTGCGCCCGTGGTCAGGAGAACCTGGATTCAACTGTGGCTGAGCTCAAGGCCAAGGGGTACGAGATCATCGCCGTGCAGGCCGATGTGATGAAGCAAGCAGACCTCAAGAATTTCCACGACCAGACCGTCAAGGCATTTGGTGAAGTGGACATTCTGGTGAATAACGCCGGCGGCAGAAAGGGCACGGCGGACTTTCAAGAGACCGGGGTTGAGACCTTCCGTGAGGGTATGGAGTTCAACTTTATGAGCGCCGTCGAGCTAATCTCACTGGTGATACCGCACATGCGGGAACAGAAGTGGGGTAGGGTCATCAGCATCTCATCCATCTATGGCCGGGAATACGGCGGCTCCATAGATTACATGACCGGCAAAGCAGCCCTAATCGCCTTCTCCAAGCATCTGGCGCTGAACCTAATGAAGGAAAACGTGCTGGTCAACTGCATCGCCCCGGGATCGATCGACTTCCCTGGCAGCAGTTGGGACCGGTTTCAGCAGAACAGCACCCCGGAGCAGGTGGCCGATTTCATCGACCGTAACCTACCGGCTGGAAAGTTTGGCTGGCCGGAGCCCGTCGGCGATACAGTAGCCTTCCTGGCTTCTGAGAACGCCAGTATGATTACCGGCACCTGCCTCAACGTAGACGGAGGCCAGTCCCGGTCTCTGCTCTAGGCCTTACTCTGGCAGAAAAATAAAAAGTCCCCCTACCCATGTTTGGGTGAGGGGACTTTTTTGTATTCTGGAACTGCGATTTACTTGGCGCTAATCTCGCCGATGAACTGACGCCACACTAGCACGCAGGCCTCTGGGGCGGAGTGCTGCACGTAGCCACTAGTGCCAGGGATGGCCACTAATCGACCGTTGCCTAGTTTCTCGGCAAAGACGGTTGTACGGTCCGGGTTGTCCTTGGCGTTCTGCTCCGAGACCAGCACCATGGTCGGTGTCTTGATCTGGGGCAGGATGTCGGTCAGGTCCTGGGTTCCCAGATAGGCCAGGGACTCCAGCACCACCCTCTGGGAGGTTTGAGACATCTGGTCTATGTACCACTGATGATGGGCGGGATTCGACTTCCCAGGCTCCAACCGCCGCTCGGCAGTCTTCTGAACCCAGGCTGCCACACCTTCTTCGCTGACGAGTTTGTAGTAGCCCTGGTACATCTCCACCCCGGCAAACTTGTAGGGTGTTGTGCAGGTGGTCAGAGTGTGCAATCGCTCCGGATGGTCATAGGCAAACTGCAGGGCAATGGTGCCGCCGACGGTCTCGCCAATGAGATGCACTTTGTTGATCTTCAGTTGGTCCAGCAACTTGAGCAGGTCGTTGCCCCAATTGCTGAGCGACCAGTCGTACCCCTCTGGCGGAACCGATGATTTGCCAAAGCCACGGGCATCCAGCCGAATCACCCGGTACTGGCGGGCCAGCAGCGGCACCCAGGCGTACCAGAGTTTGGTGTTCTTGGAGTTGCCATGATGCAGGACAATCGTCTCTGGCTCACCGCGCCACGGGTCGGTGAACTGGTCGTCCTCGTAGTACATCTCAAGGGTGTCGTCAATCTTGGCAAAGGGCATCTGTATCTCCGGTATTTTCTATGATTAGACTCGAATCCAGCTATTAATCGATGATGGGGATGGCCACTGAGATTCGGACTTTATCGCCGTAGACAGCGGTGGTGTGGCCGCGGCCGGTCAAGTCGTCTGCCAGTAGTACGTCGCCAACCCCGAAGACTCGTTTGGTGCCGTCGCCCAGGCCGACTTCAACCTGACCTTCAAGCGTTATGGAATACTGGCGGCGCGGGGCGGGATGCCAATCGTTAAAATCGCCGGGCTGGTAGCGACGAAAGTAAAGATGCTCAGCGTTCTCAATGGCCGTCCTTTCAGAGGTCTCCAACTGTTCGTAGGACAGGTCAATATCTTCGAAATGGGACTCGCCATCGTCTCCGGTATAGATGCGAACAACTTGCATGATGCCTCCAATTTTCAGGGACTAGGATAATAGCCGCATCATAACCACGAGCGTGACAGGCGTCAATTTAGCTGGTGGGTTTCAGCCGTAAGCTTTTTTCCAGTGGGGCAGATGTCCAGTAGGCAGCAATCTCTACACGTGGGATTAGTTTTGGCGCAGGCCATCTTGGCGTGGTGATCCCAAAGGGCGTGGAACTCGTTGTACAGCGGCACATCGGTTTTTATGTGCTCGTGGAACATCGTCTGATAGTCACGGTATTTGGGACGGGGCACATCAGGGGTCATATCAAGTCGGTCCATGATTCGGCGTGTATAGGTGTCAATAACGAATGACGGCTTCTCAGCGGCGTAGACCATGATGTCATCAGCGGTCTCTTCGCCGATTCCGTGGATGGATAGCAGTTCCTCCCGCATCGGAACGGTCTGCTGGTTGAACAGCCGGTCCAAATCACCTTGATAGTTGACTATCACGTGGGCGGCAAAGGCCTTTAGTTTCCTGGCTTTGGCATTGAAGTAGCCCGACGAACGTACCAGTTCCGCCAGTTCTGGTTCCGGTGTTTCGTGCACGGCCTCAAACGACCAACAGCCGGCACCCCGCATTTTGGCCAGGGCCATAATCACGTTGGTCCATGCTGCCGATTGGGTCAATATGGCCCCAGAGATAACTTCAAACGGCCCGTCTCCCGGCCACCACTGCTGCGGGCCATAGGCTTCGAAAAGTCTCTGGTATACGTCCATCAACCGAGCGCCCGTCGGCAACTGGGTACCCATCGGTGTCGATTTAGGCATTGCCCACAGCTTCAGCATAGGGGCGGATGGGCAGCGACTGGTCCAAGCGAATCTCCCGTTCGGTAACCACGCAGTTGTAGGCGTAGGCTTCCACGCCGGCTGCCATTGCGGATATTAGGGCGGCGGCCAAAACAGGGTCGGACGGATCACTGGTGGCGAATGCGCTGGCGTCGGGTCTTTGGATGACAAAGATCACAGCCGCCCGGTGACCGGCTTCAATCACAGTCTCCAGCGTGCGTAGGTGCTTGGCCCCGCGAACGGTCGGGGCGTCCGGGAAGAGACCAACACCGTTTTCAACCAACGTGACTGATTTAGCCTCGATGTAACACCGGCCCTTTGGCCCCTCTAGCATCAGATCCAAACGGCTGTCGCCAAAGGTCACCTCGCGGCGCACGTCGGGGTAATCTGCGAACTGGTTCAGATGCCCGCTTTCCACACCCTCTGCCACCAGTGCATTGGGCGCTCTGGAGTCGGCGGAAGCCAAGGCAGTGCCCATGTCCACTAGCACCAGGTCAAACTTGGTCCTGCGGTGCTCCCCGGCAACGGGCCGTACCAGAACTCGCCAGCCAGGAACAAACAATTCTTTCATGCGGCCGGAATTAGCAACGTGCACTCCGACTTTCTTGCCGTCTACCTCAACCATGGCCAGGAAACGGTTGACCCGCTCCAGAAATATTCCCTCAACCAAGTCGCTTCCCAAGTCCAATTTCGGCCTCCTAAATCAAACTACATCATAGTAACAAAATGGAAACAATCCAATTTGATTCCCGGCAATACGACGACTTATCAAATCGACCAAATTTGGCTTGGCGCAGCGTGGGTTCGTGTATACTTTTTGCACTCGCCAACACGGCTATAAGGATGAACGATGAGCGGCTTTACCGATAGGTTGGAACAGGCAGCAGCAGCAACTAAAAGTTTGGTCTGTGTGGGGTTGGACCCGGATCCAGCTCGAATGCCGATTCCTGACGTATACGAGTTCAACCGGGCGATTGTGGATGCCACTGCCGGTCTCGTCTGTGCCTTCAAGCCGAACCTGGCTTTTTATGAGGCTTTGGGGCTGCCAGGTCTGCGTGACTTGGAGAAGACCATCAGCCACATCCGCGACATTGCGCCCTCCGCAATCATCTTGGGTGACGCCAAACGCGGCGACATAGGCCCTTCAGCCCAGGCTTACGCCAAAGCCATGTTCCAGGTTTGGGGCTTCGACGCTCTGACCATCAATGCCTGGGGCGGCGAGGATACCGTGCTGCCGTTCTTGGATGATGAGTCAAAGGGGGTGTTTGTCTGGTGCCGTGGTTCCAACCCTGGTTCTGCTGATTTTCAAGACCTACAGATCACCACTGATGATGGAGTCATGCCGCTCTACAGAAATGTGGCGCTATCCTGCCAGCGGTGGAACACCAAAGGGAACCTGGGGTTGGTTGCCGGGGCGACTGTCCCAGAGCAACTGGCTGAGATCAGAGCCGCCTGCCCGACTATGCCTTTGTTGATTCCAGGGATTGGCGCGCAGGGCGGCGACTTGGAAGCGTCGGTACGACAGGGCACCGACAGCCGGGGCCGGGCAGCACTGATTAACTCGTCCCGGGGGATTATTTACGCTTCTGCTGAGAACGACGAGGACGATTTTGCGGAGGCCGCAGCCCGGGAGGCCAACAAATTGCGCGAGAGCATCAACGAAGTTCTTGAAGCCGACGGAAAGGGATGGCCCTAGAGTTAAAGATTGGCGACGTACTCCAGATGAAGAAAGCCCACCCCTGTGGCGGGTCGCTCTGGACCGTCACCAGACTGGGCGCCGACATTGGAATGACTTGCCAGGAGTGCGGCCGTTACCTGTTGTTGGCTCGGTCGCAATTGGCGCGGCGTCTCAAGCAGGTCTTACCGCCGGATAATGGTTCTGAAGAGACGGGCCCTAAAGACGGGGTTTTGTAGGCCCATCGTTCGACTGGTTAGTCGTCTTCAGCCTGTGCGCCAGCTAGCCCAACCTGATCAGGGTGTTCTTCTTCCCAAGACCAAAGCTCCGAGTGGAAGCCTCTAATCTGGTCAGACATTATCTCAATGAAGTTTCTGACCGCCTGACCGACGAATTTACCCTTTAGGGTGCAAACTCCAATGACCGATCCGGGGAACAGGTGGTCCAAGCGGACGACACCAAACCGGTTGTGGTCTTCTGAGTGCAGGGTAAAATCACTTCCAATTGCAATCCCCATGCCAATCTCAACGTAACGCTTCATGGAAACGGTGTCATCCAGGGCTAATACAACGTCTGGCGTGAGACCCCGGCTTTTGAAAGCCTGTTCCACTCTTTGGCGCAACTGACTATCCGGTGCAGTCAAAATCAGTGGGAATGACGCAATGTCTTCAAGTTTGACCGGCTGACCATGCAGCAGTTCGTGGCCGGGAGGGGTCAGCAAAACCGTGTTGTAGCCGAACAACTCTTTAAACTCTAAAGATGAATCATCTGCCGGCGGTGTGGAACAAAATGCTAAGTCTATTTCGCCGGAGCGGACCAGTTGAATCAACGGGTTGTAGGACCGGGCCAACAACCGGATACGGACGTCTGGGTAATCCTCACGGAACTTTTGAATCCCAGCCGGCAGGTGGTGGGTCACCAAGTCTGGATAGGCCCCGACGACAAAAGAACCACGCCGTTCGGAGTAGTCCATCTGGGTCTTGAGCGCGTCCACTGAAGTTACAACAGGGGTTACCAATTCAAGCAGGGTAACGCCCTCTGATGTCAGTTGAATGGGACGCTTAATACGGTCAAAGAGGGTGATTCCGAACTCATCTTCCAGTTTCCGCAAATGGGTGGTCACAGTTGGTTGCCCAAGCTCTAATGTACGAGCTGCTTTGGAAACGCTACGCACTCTGGCAACATGGTAAAAGCTGATGAGTTCCCTGAGTTCCAATTCATCCCCCCTATTGAGCACCACGAATTAACAAATATAATATATCACATACTATCCCTTGACAAAATAAGTTGTCGATTTGAAAATGTAAGAGCTAATGGTTCCATTTCAGGGTATCATCGCATTCGATGATGGGAATCAATCCCCGAATTTTTATGCCAAGAGATTGGAATGCCCTACGTAATAACAGAACCTTGTACCGGGGTTAAAGATGCTTCCTGTGTGGAAGTCTGCCCGGTTGATTGTATCTCTACAACCGATGCGGTAGAGCAGTATTTCATTGATCCGGCCACCTGCATTGACTGCTCGTACTGTGTGTCGGTCTGCCCGGTCAACGCGATTTTTGACGAATTCAATATTCCATCTGAATGGCGTCACTACCTCCAGAAAAACCGGCAGTTTTTCCGGTAACTCTGGCTCGCGTTCCTGTCTAAATCGCAGATCAACCGGCGCAATGATCTTAGCCTCTTCTCTATTGTGAAATTGGGCCTTGACGCTTGGCATTCAAGCTATCTCCGTAGCTGTTTAGTCCATATTCACCCTGTTCCGATATAGCCACGTCCTCTGTCCAGTCGTATACTACCCTCCAATATCCGGCCAACGGCGTATCTACGCTCAGGCTGACACACCGGAGGAATTTTTCCATGACCCTTTTTCTCAAAGATGAAGACGTGGCCCAGTGCGTGACCATGGACGGCATGCTTGAGGCCATCGAGTCCATGCAGGAGCACTACGGCAACGGACAGGTCCATAACATGACCCGTCGCAAGATAATCGCCGACAGCGGAATGCTATCCGTAATGGGCGGTGGTTTATTCCACATGGGCCTGCTGGGGGTCAAGACCTATACAGTGGTCAAGGGCTCTTACTCTTTCCAAGTTAGCCTCTATGACGCCAACACCGGAGAGCTGCTTCTCTACACCCAAGCCAACCGGCTGGGCCAACTCCGCACCGGTGCATCCACTGGAGTCACCGTAAAACACCTGGCCAACGCCGGTGATGTGACCGTGGGTATCATCGGCACTGGCGGGCAAGCCCCAACCCAACTGGAAGCGGTATCCAAGGTTCGTAACATCAAGAGCATCAAAGCCTTCAGCCGAACCCATGACCGCCGTGAAGCGTTTGCCACCAAGATGACCGAGACCATGGCCATCGATGTCTCCGCAGCAGCCACCAACGAGGACGCTGTGCGCGATTGCGACGTTGTTCTCTGCGTTGCCGCGACCATGGACCCCGTTGTCGAAGGGGCTTGGCTGAAATACGGCAGCACTGTCATTGGCGCCGGACCCACCACCTGGCGTGCGCGAGAAGTTGACGAAGCCACCATTACTCGAGCCGATAAGATAATCGTGGACTCAACTGAGCAAGCAGCGATCGAGGCGGGTGATATTTGCAACGCCGTGGACAAAGGGCTAATTCAGTGGAGCAAGATACACGAGTTGAGGCACGTTGTCTCCGGCGCTGTGAGCGGCCGGGACAATGAAGGCCAAATAGTCTACGCCAAGATCATGGGCACCGGAGTGGCCGACGTAGCCGCTGCCAAGCTAGCCTATGACTGCGCCAAAGCCCAAGGCCTGGGCCGGGAGATGGACTGGTAGTGGCGGCTGGCCTTAACCTGGCCAAGCCAAATTTCGAGGTTTGAAATAATGCCGAACGAACCTAAGTTCAAGAATGGTGACAAAGTACGGTTAAGGAAGATTAGCTCGGTGACCCAGGGCCAAAGACTTAGAGATGGGACTATTGGGTTGATTTCGGGTCCTCTTGGGGGACTCTTACAATTGCGGAAGGAATGCTTGAACGGTAATACTAGACCACTGCTTTAAATACGAGTTCAGGTAACAACGATGCTTCAGATTGGCTTTGACAACAATTGAAAACAACAATTTGCATTAATGGACAACTGCTTAGTGATTCCAAAGAACGGGCCAATCATTTGGCCTGTAGCTTGTCGTCTCTCATAGAAGGTTGCCTCAAACGCACTCTGCCAGTCGAAACACCGGTCACCAAACGTGAACCTGTCAAGTTGAAAACTGTTTCAGGAATGGGTCTCAAGCCTGGTGTAAATTTGGATAATCTTAACCTTTTCTAGAATCGAAAGCGGAAGCGGCTGTCTGGCCCTAACGGGCTTCTAGGTACTCACCGATGGTTGCTATGTGATAGGCCGCCGATTCTGACCGTAGGCTCTCTGCGGCGGCTCTGGCGGTGTCCATAGAAGTAAAACACGGTATGTGCTTTTCCACGGCGGCACGGCGTATATAGAACCCGTCTCGCATGACCTCTGGTGAACCGGAGATGGTATTGACCACAGCGCTCACGCTGCCATCTTCAATCACATCAACCACGTTGGGGTGGCCTTCACTGAGCTTCTTGGTGGTCATATTTACCGGCAAACCCATGGCAGAGATCATCGCTGCGGTGCCTTCTGTGGCGTAAAGTAGGCAACCGGCATCAGCCAGGTTGCGCACCAGGGACACCGCTTCTGCCTTATGCTGATCAGCAATGCTGAGCAGTACGCCAGTGCCTGGTTTCAGGTTCAGATTCGCCGCCAATAGCGCCTTGGTCAGTGCCTTCTGAAAGTCTCGGTCTACTCCCATGACCTCGCCGGTGGATTTCATCTCTGGCCCCAGATGCCAGTCAACGCCCACCAATTTGGCCATTGAGAACACGGGGGCTTTGACTCCCACCAGGTCTTGTTCCGGCCACAGTCCACCGGGATACCCCTGGTCTTTCAGCGTCTCTCCAAGCATCACCCTGGTGGCCAATTTTGCCACCGGGACACCGGTCAGTTTCGATATAAACGGAATGGTCCGGCTGCCCCTGGGATTTACTTCGATTATGTAAACTGTGGTCGGCTCGCTGTTGTCTTGCGGCGTCATTGGGCTTCGGTAGGCAGCCCCGCCGTGGATGACGAACTGGACGTTCATCAGACCCCGTACGCCCAAAGCCAACCCGATGCGGGTGGTGTAATCGACTATGGTCTCGATCTCTCGGGCGCTGAGGTTCAGGCTGGGGTAGATGGCCATAGAATCGCCGCTGTGGACCCCGGCGCGCTCCACGTGTTCCATAATTCCGGGTATCAGAACATTAACGCCATCACAGATGGCATCAACCTCACACTCTTTTCCTTCCAGATAACGGTCAATGAGCACCGGTTTGTCTGGAGCCAGTTCAACCGCAGCCGTGAGGTAGTGGATCAGCTCGGTGGCGTTTTGGACGATCTCCATGGAACGACCGCCGATGACGTAGCTAGGTCGGACCACGGACGGGTAGCCGATGTTCTGGGCCACCTTTAACGCCTCTTCAACGGAGGTTACGGCGGCACCGGGAGGCTGAGGGATACCCAACCGGGACAGGAAGTCTTCAAACTTTTCCCGGTCGGCAGCCATGTCGATGGCCTCGGCACTGGAGCCTAGAATGGGCATCCCGGCACGGGCCAAAGACTGGGAAAGGTCAATCGCGGTCTGGCCGCCAAATTGCACAACGGAAGGCGGAAACACGTTGTCCACCTCTTCGTTCTCCAGAATGTCCCGAACTGATTCTTCATCCAGCGGCTCAAAGTACAAGCGATCACTCGTATCAAAGTCTGTGGACACAGTTTCAGGGTTAGAGTTGACCATTATGCTGCGAACCCCGGCTTCGGAGAGGGCCGTGGCGGCATGCACGCTGCAGTAATCGAATTCGATACCTTGGCCAATGCGAATGGGGCCGCTGCCAATCACCAGGGCCTTTTTGCCTTCCAAGGGCAGCGCTTCATTCTCCTCGTCGTAGGTGCTGTAGTAATAGGGAGTGACGGCCTCAAACTCGGCGGCACAGGTGTCCACCGTCTTGTAAACCGGTCTTAGTCCCCAATCATGTCGGAGGTCACGCACCTGTTCCGGCAGCATGTCTGACAGGGTGCCCACTTGGTTATCTGAGAAACCCATGCGCTTTGCTGCCTTGAGCAAGGTTGGTGTGAGTTCTTCACCCAGCAGCCGACGCTCCATCTTCACAATGCGTTCAAAGGCATTCAAGAACCAGGGTTCGATGTAGGTGTGGTTGACTAGTTCATCGACGGTTGCGCCTTGTCTGAGCGCCGACATCAATCCCCACATCCGTTCGTCATTGGGACCAAGGGGGAGGCGGTCCAGCGACAATTCTCCTTCAGAGCGCCATTCCGGATTCTCCCAGAGTAAGTTGTGACCGCTCAGTTCCAGAGAGCGGGCACCCTTTTGCAGCGCAGCTTCAAAAGATCGCTCAATGACCATGATCTCGCCGGTGGCCTTCATCTGGGTGGTGGTCCGGCGGTCACCGTGGGGGAACTTGTCAAAGGGCCACCGCGGAATCTTGAGCACGCAGTAGTCCAGGGCTGGTTCAAACGCAGCGGTGGTCTGTTTGGTCACCGCGTTTTCTATCTCGTCCAGTTTCTTGCCCACGGCAATCTTGGCGGCAACCCTGGCGATGGGGTAACCAGTGGCCTTGCTGGCCAGCGCGGAGCTACGGCTGACTCTAGGGTTGACTTCAATTACGTAGTAAGGCGACTCCGGGAACCATTCTTGCCCCAGCGCCTTGGAGACTCTTGGATGGGGTTGCAGGGCAAACTGGACGTTGCAGCCGCCCTCAATGCCCAGACCACGGATAATCTTGAGACTGGCGGTGCGGAGCATATGGTATTCATGGTCGCTCAATGTCTGGCTGGGGGCCACGACGATGCTGTCACCGGTATGGACGCCCATAGGGTCTAGGTTTTCCATGTTGCAGATGGTGATGCAGTTGTCGGCACTGTCGCGCATCACCTCGTATTCGATTTCTTTCCAGCCGACCAGAGAGCGTTCCAGCAAGACCTGGGAAATGGGGCTGGCTGCTAGACCGGTACGAGCAAAGGTCTCAAATTCTTCTTGAGTGTTGGCAATTCCGCCGCCACTGCCACCCAGGGTATAGGCGGGCCGGACCACCAGTGGAAGGCCCATCTCTTTGGCGGATGCCAAGGCCTCTTCGATGGTGTTTACACTGATATTTTCGGGTTCTGGTTCGTTGATCTCATGGAGAAAAGTGCGGAAGTAATCTCGGTCCTCGGAGCGCCGAATGGTCTCCAAAGGTGTGCCCAGCAAACCCACATTGTGGCGTTCTAGGACGCCGGCGTCTGCCAGGGCTACAGCAAGGTTTAAACCGGTCTGGCCGCCCAGTGTGGGCAGGATGCCGTCGGGCTTCTCCCGTTCAATGATCCTCTCTAGGACCTCAACGGTGAGCGGCTCAATGTAGACGCGGTCTGCAATGCCTGGGTCGGTCATTATGGTGGCCGGGTTGGAGTTGACCAGAACCGTGATCACGCCCTCTTCCCGAAGAGACTTACAAGCCTGAGTACCTGCGTAATCAAACTCTGCTGCTTGGCCAATAACAATAGGGCCTGAACCGATTACGAGCACCTTTTTAGGCTTGTCCGTAATGATAACCACCCTTCCCGCAGTGCTGTGCGGCCACGGCCCTATTTGGGCTTAAAAATATACGCCTTTCGATGTTATACCCGGCCCTACTTTTTGGCTATACAGCCAATCGGCGAGGCCGGGTATAAGTGCAAATCAACCTACGTTCAACCTGTATTGGTTGTCCGCAATCGTTACCAACAATCTAAATCGTTGGTAGCAAACCAGGTAGTTCTATCAACTGCCTTGTGTGCAATGAATTTAATAGTTGCGAGACAAACGAGCCAAAGAGTTTGCCATCCCAGTCTGCGGCATCCTCTCCATGAACCGTCTGCGCCAAGCGGGGCGGAACCTTAAGGTTCACCGCGCCAGGGCCGTCGGGTTCGACCTCGATTCGTCCTAGGGGAAAAAGGGGCTGGCCTTCCATGTTTGGGTCCACGGCGTTTATAACCAGGTCCCAGTGCTTGCCAAGTGTCCCTTTGCCCGCTCTAATCTTATAAATGTATTCACCACAGGTATATTGAGAAATTTCCTCTTCTAGAAAAGGGGCTATCTTCTCAAAATCCACCGCCACCTCCACATCCACACCCCCCTCCAGCAAAAACATAGCGAATGAAGACATAGAATAATCCTCCAAAAATCACGCCTGTTGGGGTCGGAATTAGTAGTTTGGGCTTTTTGGTATTGCCCTGAAAATGGATCGCCGTTGAATCAGTCGCATCCTCCTTGTTAGATTGGGCGCGGTTTGGTGTTGGCCGTCGTGCCCCAGTATTGCTTTTTGGCTTCACTATGCCCCGGTATTCAGGGACCCGGTTTTCAGCGAACCGTTACCAAGGGTGTTAACCCTCGAAATCTTCAACCATTTTGATGAACTGATCAAAGATATATTCATTGTCCCTGGGCCCGGGTGAAGCCTCGGAATGATATTGTATTGTAAAAAGTGGGAGGTCTTTATGGCGAAATCCTTCCACAGTTTGGTCATTTAAGTTGATATGTGAGACCTCCAAGCCTGAGGGCAATTTCTCGGGGCTCACAGCGTAACCATGGTTCTGAGAAGTTATGTAAACGCGCCCATCAGCCAGGTCTTTCACAGGGTGATTTCCGCCGCGGTGGCCAAACTTTAGCTTGAAAGTATCAGCGCCTAGGGCCCTCGCAATAATCTGATGTCCCAGGCAGATTCCCATCACCGGCACACGACCCAATATCTGCCGGGTGTTGTCCACCACATAGTCCAATTGCTTGGGGTCTCCAGGTCCGGGTGAGAAAAGTATCCCGGAGGGCTTCATGCCCAGCAGTACATCGGCAGGAGTGGCCGCCGGCATGATGGTCACTCGGCAACCGCGCCGACGCAACTGCCGCAGTATGTTGTACTTGAGACCACAGTCAGTGACCACTATGTGATGTTTGATCTCAGGCAGTTCTTCGTCCGTGGGATTCCAGTCGTATTCCTCTCCGGTGGTTACTGTGGCTACGTAGTCTTTGTCATCGTATGCTGGGGAGTCTTGCAGACGTTTTAGAGCGGCGTCGGGGTATCCGCTGGTAATGACTCCCAGCATCACCCCCTGGGAACGCAGCCGCATTGTAACTGCTCTGGTGTCGATCTCAGAGATGCCGGGAATTCCCTCGGAGGCTAAGAACTCGTGCAGACTCTGAGTGCTGCGCCCATGGCTGGGTTGGTCGCAATTCTCGCGGACGATGAACCCACCGACTTGTATCCGGGACGATTCAAAGTCTTGGGGATTGATGCCGTAATTGCCAACCAACGGATAAGTAAGGGTCACCAATTGGCCAGCGTAGGACGGATCGGTCAAAATTTCTTGATAACCGGTCATGCTCGTATTGAACACAACTTCGCCGAGGCCCTCGACCTCAGCGCCAAAACCAATACCCTGGTGTACAGAGCCGTCTTCCAAGACCAGATAGGCTGGCTCGTGCAATGTAGTGCACCCGTCCATTTTTAGATTTTTTTGCTGTTCAGTTTGTCGCCGCCCGGCGACCCATTAAGTCTGGCTAGTTAAGCCCGGCTACGAGCTTCCTGAAACTTCAGTCCCGGCCCTTCGTAGACCAGATTTCCGCCAACGATCGTAGCCACCACACGTCCCTTCAGAGTTGTCCCCTCAAGAGGCGTGTTCTTTCCCTTGGACTCAAACTCCGATGTGTCCACTATCCATTCTTGTTCCGGATCAAAAATCACAATGTCTGCGGGAGTGCCCGGTTGGAGTGATGCCAGGTCTGCATATTTTTCGCCCAGTACATTGGCCGGGCCAACGGTCAGCCGGTCAATCATGGCAGCCATGCTTAGCTTGCTGGAATCGACCAACTGCAACAGTGAACCCAGCGCCGTTTCCAAGACGCTGATGCCAAAGGCTGCCTCCTGGTAGGTGACCTGTTTGCTGGTCAGGTCGTGGGGGGCGTGGTCGGTGGCAATGCAGTCGATCACCCCTTCGGCCAGACCAGCGATCAACGCTTCAACGTCCCTCTGAGCACGCAGCGGCGGATAGACCTTGGTGCTGGTGTCATAGGCCAAACCGCCGGCAGCCACCGAGGCTGCACCCTTGGCGCCCAGAACCCATTGGTCGGTAACCGTCAGGTGGTGTGGGCAAACTTCTGCCGTCACTGCAAGACCTCTGTCTTTGGCTTCACGCACCAATGGCACGCTGCCGACGGTGCTAAGGTGGGCCACGTGGAGGCGACCGCCGGTGGCTTCAGCTAGGGCAATGTCCCGGGCGATCATTGCTTCTTCTGCCGCGGCTGGTATGCCGTCTAATCCCAGGTGAGTGGCAACTGGGCCTTCGGCCATCACGCCGTTGCAGGAAAGCGATCGCTCCTGACAATGGTTGCTGATGACCAGACCAAGGTCGGAGCTATATGTCAGCGCTAGTTTCATCAGGTTGGCGTCATATACAGGGTCGCCGTCATCGCTGAAGGCAGCCACTCCAGCGGTGGCCAATTCTTCCATCTCTGAGAGTTCGTGGCCCTTTCGCCCCTTGGTCACGCAGCCGATGGGCAGGATACGTACTGCTGACTCCTGTTTGGCTTTCTGATGTATGAACTCCACCATTGCAGCGTTATCTATGGGAGGGTCAGTGTTTGGCATGGCGCACACGGTGGTGAACCCGCCCTTGGCGGCCGCTTTGGAGCCAGCGGCTATGGTCTCTTTGTACTCAAAGCCGGGTTCTCGCAGGTGGCAATGCAGGTCAATGAAGCCGGGGGCGACAACCAAACCGGTGCCGTCGATAACCCTGGCTCCCTCCGGGATGCGGTCCAATCCCAGCCTACCGGTGGCCAGAATCTCCCCGCTGCCAAGTAATATATCGCCCACCCGGTCCAGTTGACGGCTGGGGTCGATTATCCTGGCGTGGCGAATCACGATGCTTTCGGTTTCCAAACACGTCTCCCGCGTTTTATCTTGTTCTTGCTGGTCTTAAGCCGGGTTCTAGAGCTGCTGGGCGGGGCCAATGGTTACCTGGTAGAGCAGGGCCATGCGTATCGCAACGCCGTTGGTCACCTGTTCTTCAATGACTGAGCTACCACCGTGGGCGATGCTGTTGCTGATCTCAATGCCCTCGTTCATGGGCCCAGGGTGCATCACCATGGCGTCGGGGTTGGCCCTGGCCATCCGTTCATCGGTAACCTGCCAGCGCCGGATATATTCCCGCAAGCTGGGCAAGAACCCGGCGTGCTGTCTTTCTTGTTGCAGTCTCAGGGCCATGACCACGTCCGCCCCTTCTATGGCCCGATCCAGGTTGGTATCAACTTCTACCAGGGACGCAAATCCGGAGCGGGCAATATTGTTGTTGCTGCGAATCAGGTCGGGCGGCATTAGGGTGTTGGGGCCAGACAAAACCACTTTGGCTCCCATCTTGGCAAAGCCCCAGATGTCTGAACGGGCCACACGGCTGTGGAGCAAGTCACCGACGATTACTACTTTGCGCCCTTCCATGCTGCCCAGCTTGTCCTGAACGGTGTACAGGTCCAATAGGGCCTGGGTGGGGTGGGCGTGCAGCCCGTCACCGGCGTTAATGATGCTGACTTTGTCTAAGTTCTGTGCCAGCAGATAGGGCGCACCCGAGTGGGGGTGGCGTATCACGATGGTGTCCACGCCCATTGCCTGAATTGTGAGGCCGGTGTTGAGGAGCGACTCCCCTTTCTCGGTGCTACTGCCGGATGACGACATGTTTATAACGTCGGCGCTCAGCACCTTGCCCGCTTCTTCAAAGGAAATCCTGGTGCGGGTGCTGGCTTCGTAGAACAGCGTCACCACTACTTTTCCGCGCAGCGCCGGGACTTTTTTGATGTCCCTGCCCAGCACTTCTTTCATGCTGCGAGCGGAGTCCAAGACGGCGGAGATTTCTTCTTGGGAGAAATCGTCCAAGTCTAAAACATGTTTACGGGGCTTTGGCTCTGAGGTCAGCGAACCCTCAATATCTGGTGTGTCTATGGTTCGGGAGAGGCTCATATCAGTAATTCCTAATTCTCTCCATATATAAAATTGCTATGATGTATTGACCAGGGATAATCGCGCTATTCATCCGGCTCTAATTCCGGTTCTGAATCTTCGGCGTAGATGTCTTCAAATACCAAGGCCACTTCATCGGTGCCATCGGTTTCCACCAGGCGGACTTTCACCCGCTCGCTGATGGATGTGGGCAGGTTTTGGCCAACGTAATCAGCCCTGATTGGCAATTCGCGGTGGCCTCGGTCAAGCAGAATGGCCAGTTGAATCTGTTGGGGTCGGCCAAAGTCGACCAGCGCGTCCATGGCAGCACGGATGGTGCGTCCGGTGTAAAGGACGTCATCCACCAGCACCACACGTTTGCCCTGGATGCCAGATGGAATGTCGGTGGGTTGTACCCTGGTCTGGGCCTGGCTGCGGACGCCGAGGTCATCCCGGTAGAGGCTTACGTCCAGAGTCGCTACTGGTACTTCAATGCCCTCAAACTCCACCAGGCTGGCGGCGATGCGGCGGGCCAGATGCACCCCTCTGGTGTGGATACCCACGATTACCAGGTCTTCAGCGCCTCGGTTGTGTTCAAGAATCTCGTGGGCCACCCTGGTTAGGGCGCGCCGCACATCCTCTTGATTCATAATTTGTCTTTCTTGCATCTACTTACCTAGCGGGTTTTTTGACCTGTTGGCCAATAAAAAAACCCTTACCAACGGATGGCAAGGGTACGAGCACTCACGCAAGAGTTGCAATTATGCACTGTGCGGAGTTTGGGACGCTCTACTTTGCCAGCCTCTCTGGACCGTCTTAAAAGTGTGACCACGTCTGATTCAGACTGGCCGCACGACCCGTTTGTTTATTCAATTGTCCATTTATCTTAACAGAGAGAACACTTCCGAAGTAGGGGGTGCGCTCTAAATTTAGGAACCAGTATTTCTAAATTTTTGCCTAGGCGGAGACCCGTTTACGACGATTGGTCACGTAGTCCACCAGCAGGTATTCACCCAAATTGTCGGCACTGCTGTAGAAGGCCCGACCGCTATTGATTCGGGTCATGCGCTCCACAAAGTTGACCAGCTGGTAGTTGTTTTCCAGCATGAACGTGTTGATCACAATATCTTCTTGGGTACATTTACGAACCTCTTTCAAGGTCTCCAACTCTGTGCGGTGACTAGGCGGGTAGGCAAAGAATGCCTGGTCGCCTTCCAGGTGAGCGGTAGGCTCGCCGTCCGTCACCACCAGTATTTGCCGGGTGCCACCCTTCTCTTTGGATAGCAGTTTTCGGGATAGCATCAGGGCATGGTGTAAGTTCGTCCCAGACACCCAGGCGTTCCAGGTACACTTGGCCATTTCCTCTTCTTTGATCTCACGGGCGTAGTCGGAAAACCCGACGATATGGAGGCTGTCTCTGGGATATTGACTGCGCATCAAGGCCATCAGGGCCAGAGTGACTTTCTTGGCTGCCTGCCAGTTGTTGAACAGGCCCATTGACCGGCTTTGATCCAACAGCAGCACCGTTGATGACCGCGTCATGTGCTCGTTTCGGAAGACCTCAAAGTCTTCTGCTTTCAGTCGCACTGGTACCTGAGGACCGCCTCGCAGCACCGCATTCTTGACGGTTGCCTGGAGATCGACCTGGAAGGGGTCGCCAAACTCGTAGGGCTTGGTCTCGCCTAGAAGATCGCCATTGGCACCACGGTCGTCCATCTGATGGTTGCCCATGCGGTCTTTCTTCAGGTGCGCGAAGACTTCTTTTAGCGCCTTTTGGCCGATGCGACGGATGCCCCGCGCCGTTAGGTCCATCTTGTCGTCGCCAGTGATGTAACCCGAGTCCTGCAACATCTTTCTAAGTTTGTCTAGCTCGTCGTAGATCTGGCGGGCGTCGTCGCCCAGTAACTCGGATAGCTTCTCAGGGTCAATGTCGTCCATGTTGCCGGTGCGCATGGCCTCTTGAAGGGACTGCTCCAGTTGATCTAACTCCTGAAGGTCGCGCATCATGTCCATGGCCTGCTCCATGGTCAGGGTGTCGTCACCCAAGAATGGGTACTGATGGCGCAGGTCGTCCATGGGCATCATCTGTTCCATCAATGATGCAAACTCGGCCATCTCCCGCTGGGTCGCAGGGTCTAAAGCCTGGGCCAGGGCATCTTCCATCTCGCGGCGGGCTTCCGGGGACATACTGTCCAGCATGGACTGCATCTGGGCCAACTGCTGTTGCAACTGCTCCAACAGTTCATCAAAACTCTTGGGCGGGTTGTCGCCAAACATCTGGCTAAACTCTTGCATGAAGCCGTCAAAGTCTGGTTCTTGTCCGGCCATCTTGTCGCGGAGCATCTCGTTCAGAGCGCGCATCATGTCGCGGGTGGCGGCCTGATCCTCTTCCGACATGCTCTTGACCTGATCCATCATATGCTGGCCCATGTTCTGGGACATTTGGCTTTTCAGGGTATCCAGCAGTTCTTGGAACTTCTGCTGGGCGTCGGGGTCCGTAAAGTCGTATTCCATCAGATCTTTGATCTGACCGGCAAGACCTTCAGGGAGGGCGTCCAGCTTCTCTTGGTTGTGTTCGGCGCGTTTCTTTAAGAGATCAAGCAGCCCTTCTTGTTGTTCCTTGTCCTCGCCCTTATTAGACTCAGCGTGGGCT
>Ga0209089_10000958_pt1 | contig 26436 bp, 22 predicted proteins | sample ArcticOcean_MG_C_FD_187431 | JGI IMG/M metagenome (GOLD analysis project Ga0209089, IMG submission 187431) | Marine microbial communities from western Arctic Ocean - ArcticOcean_MG_CB2_150 (SPAdes) (version 2) | ecosystem: Environmental > Aquatic > Marine > Oceanic | place: Arctic Ocean: Canada... | reverse complement strand
CACACACCATGTCCATATCCTGGAGATGAACGGCGACAGCTATCGGCTCAACCAAAGCCAGAAACGGCGGAAATCTCCAAAAACACCTGACCTGCCTTAACCACCAAGTCCACGGTTGCCCCGGTGGGTCCACAGGCGCCTCCCACGCGTCCTGCTGCGTCAGCGTGTTGGGCGCACGCCGCAGGCCGCGCGGGGCCCTCCTATGGACTACCGGGACAACCCGCAACACCGAGTGTGACATCAAGATAAGTGGACTGGTTCTAATTCGCCATCGTGGTGTACTTTTACTCCGGCCAGTGGTGGATTTTTACTCCGGCGTTGACACCGCAACAATTCTGGGCGGCCTTTGAGCCTCTCGGTATCGATGTTTTCCGTGGACACCCGATATCCTTTAGCTATAGCTACGTTGGCACTCTCGTACAGTGCCATGACTTCGCTCACCGGCATATAACCACACGAAAAGTCAACGCGAATATGGGATTCTGTAATATTGCAACTGGAAACGAGGCATTCCCATTGACGGCACCCCAACCCTGAAACAAGAACAGCAGCGGTGTGCGCGCGCATAAACGCCAGACGGCGGTCCCAATCCAAATGACAAGTCAGGCTCTGTCCGCGACGGAGAGAAGAGCCGCGCGAAACATAATGCCAAAGCCCGTTATCTTCATAACGGACATCTAACACCTGAATTTCGTCGTAGTCGTCCAATACCAATGTGCCCAAATCGTTGGGCTGACCGGACAAAGTAGGGGAAAAAAGGCTCTCCTTGAGCAAAAGGCGCCTACCTTCCCGAACCTCGGTGATCGAAGTCGAGTGATGTCTCTTGTACGGATCGTTAAGCGCGATCGTTTTAAGGTTGGCAATGTCCATTATGCTCTGAATTCCAAATCTGTTAGCGGGCTATTCATAGCACCCATAGGGTTGCGAACGCGCGGTTAACGTTAACTGTGTCCGTTTCACGTCCAATCCAGCCTCCAGTATTTTCATCTAAAATGCAGAATTTTGCTGTTCCACAGGCTGCCTGAGATGTTAGAAATCGTTTGGAAACACGCTGCGCGTTATAGAATTTGCCCATAAAATCGAATTTTCCCCTACCGCTGGTAATGGCGGAGTGACTCAGGTGATAAATTTCTTGTTTAACATACTCCAAAATTGATCAAATTGGGGCAGGCATGAAAAAAGAATCTGCAATTTTGGTCAGTGAGTTCATTTTCTTTTTCGTCGTCGCTGTCGGTTTAAACGCTTGGCTAAACTTCGAAAAAGAAAGTGCGGCAATATTTGGGGTCCTTGGATTTATATCTTGGGAGGCAATAAAACTGCGGATCGGGATTCAACAAATTGATAGTTCTGTTAAATCTCTAAGCGGCTTCATACGCGGCTATTTAGGCGAGGGATCGCTATCGGAATTAGCATTGATTTATTCGAAGGTACCAGATGCCCGAGTTTCGCCCGAGGGCGTAACAGTTCCAAAACGCGAGATACTAAATTTTTGGTGGCAATGTATTTCAAGAACAAAAAGTGGTTGGCGCTGTACCAATTATACCGGTGCAAAAGTAAGTTGGTCCACGGGTTGGGGATCTGGCCAGTCGTTACGGATTCAACAAGACAGAATTAGCGCCGGGTGTAAAATCACCAGAATTTTTATCGTCGACAGAGTAGAGGAATTGAATGATTTTGCCTCAATCATGGAGGAACAAATTCAAGCTGGTATCGACGTAAAATGGATATTGAAGGACGAATTGCTTAACACTGATGCTATGCGGGAAGCCGAATTGTCGCTCGGTACTATTGATTTCGCAATTGTCGATAGCGATTGGTTGTTTATGGTAAATCTCCGAGGGCGAGAATTTGCATCCGCGTCCGCATCAAAAGCCACCAATTTAATTGATGCTGCGAAGTTTTTAATTAGCGAAGCCGACAGTAGGGGCCAACAGCTATCGATACCTCTGGATATTTAGGCGCTACGCGGTAAGCGACCGTAGACGCCTCCCATCACCCCGAAGAGGTTGGTGGGCCCGGTAGGACTCGAACCTACGACCAGACCGTTATGAGCGGCCGGCTCTAACCAACTGAGCTACGGGCCCCACCCGAAGGCGCTTATAGCAAACGCCGCATCGATAGGCATTTAAAAAAAACGGCGCCCGTTTATCGAGCGCCGCTTTTTTCGGATTTGGATAAGCCTTAGTGATCCAAAAAGCTCCTGAGCTTCCGGGACCGGCTTGGATGCTTGAGCTTGCGCAAGGCCTTGGCTTCGATCTGGCGGATGCGTTCGCGGGTGACCGAAAACTGCTGGCCAACCTCTTCCAACGTGTGATCGGTGTTCATGCCGATGCCGAAACGCATGCGCAAGACCCGCTCTTCGCGGGCCGTTAGCGACGCCAGCACCCGGGTCGTGGTTTCGCGCAAGTTGCCTTGGATGGCCGCATCCAAGGGCTGAACCGCGTTCTTGTCCTCGATGAAATCGCCCAAGTGGCTGTCTTCTTCGTCGCCGATCGGGGTCTCCAGACTGATCGGCTCCTTGGCGATCTTCAGAACCTTGCGCACCTTGTCGACCGGCATCGACAGCTTGACCGCCAGCTCGTCCGGGGTCGGCTCGCGGCCGATCTCGTGCAGCATCTGGCGCGACGTGCGTACCAGCTTGTTGATGGTTTCGATCATATGCACCGGGATACGGATGGTGCGCGCCTGATCGGCGATGGAGCGGGTGATGGCTTGGCGGATCCACCAGGTGGCGTAGGTGGAAAACTTATAGCCGCGCCGGTATTCGAACTTATCGACCGCCTTCATCAGACCGATATTGCCTTCCTGGATCAGATCCAGGAATTGCAGGCCGCGATTGGTGTATTTCTTGGCAATCGAAATCACCAGCCTGAGATTGGCCTCGATCATTTCCTTTTTCGCCTTGGCCGCTTCGCGCTCGCCCTTTTGCACGGTGGCGACGATGCGCCGAAACTCGAGGATCGGCAGGCCAACCTCGGCGGCGATGCCGGCGATCTCGGCGCGCAGATCCTTGACGTCGCCACGGTTCTTTTTGATGTATTCCTTCCAGCCCTTGCCGGACAGGCGGCCAACCCGGTTGATCCAGTTCGGATCCAATTCGTTGCCGTAATACTGCTCCAGGAATTCGGGCCGCTTGACCTTGGATGATACCGCCAGGCGCAGCAGCCGCCCCTCGAGCCCGACCAGACGCCGGTTCAACTCATACATATGACCAACCAGATATTCGATCCGGTTGTTGTTGAGGTGGATACCCTCCATCAGCTCGACCAGCTCGTGGCGCAGCTTTTCGAGGCGCTTCTCGGTCGCCGGCGTCAGCTTTTCGCCGGACGTGATGATGCCGAGCCGCTTGTCGTTGGCCCGGTGCATCTTGGCATAGCATTTCTTTATAACGTCAAACTTGCCGAGAATTTTGGGCAGTAATGTCTGCTCCATCACCGCCAGCGACACGGTGTTCTCATCATCGTCGTCGTCATCGTCGCTTTCGGTTTTTGCGGCTTCGCCTGGTTCGCCTTCGGCCTTGGCGGCGCCTTCCGGTTGTGCCGCTTCGGCTCCGGCTTCGGTTTCGGCTTCGGCTTCGCCCTTGTTTTTGGCGGCGGCTTCGGCGGCTTCTTCCTTGGCGTCATCTTCTTCGATCTTGGCGCGGCTGGCGGCCTGGGCGAGCTTGACCGCTTCCATCTCGTCCGGGTCCTCGTCGCCGGTCTTAGGGCCGGAATAGGTGGCGTCCAGATCGATGATGTCGCGCAAAAGCATCAGCCCTTCGTCGAGGGCGTCGCGCCATTGCAGCAAGGATCGGATGGTCATCGGACTTTCGACAATGCCGCCGATCATCATTTCGCGGCCAGCCTCGATGCGCTTGGCGATGGCGATCTCGCCTTCCCGCGACAGCAATTCCACCGATCCCATTTCGCGCAGATACATGCGCACCGGATCGTCAGAGCGGCCAATCTCATTTTCATCGACATTGCCGGCGGTGCTTTCCGCTTCCGCTTCCTTGGTTTCTTCGGGTGTGTCCTCGGCTTCTTCGTTTTCAACCACGTTGATGCCGGCTTCGGACAGCATCGACATGGTGTCCTCGATCTGCTCGGAGGATACCTGGTCCGGCGGCAGGGCCGCGTTGAGCTGGTCGTAGGTGACGTAGCCGACTTCCTTGCCGCGCGCGATCATCTTTTTGACCTCGGCATTGAGATTGTCCAGCAACGGCGCGTCGGCCGCATCACCCTGGGTTTGGTTGGTTTCGGTTTTGGTATTTGTTTTGGTCGCCATTTGAACCCCGCACTAAGGTCTTGTTCCATGATGGGCGCCGGCGCCGCGAAAATTCACCCGGCCGCGCCCGCATCCCCTAAATATTCCTGTCCGGCTAAACCCAAATCCTGGTAAATCAGGCCGCGCCGCCGCCCTCGGACCGGACCAAATCATCATCCGATCCCGCATCTTCATCCGCCACCGATGCGGACGCCAGCAAAGCGGTCAGCTTTTCAAAGGCCTCGCGCGTCGGCGCCGCTTTCAAACGTTCTTTCGCCGCTGAAATATCTTCCAGCAGCTGGGTACGTTTGTACAGCCGATAGAGTTGTTCCCAACCCCTTTCGGCATCGATCAATGGCTGATCTGGCCGGGCGAAACGTGCGTGGTCGTAGACCCGTCGGCTCAGTAGGCCGCCCAATGTGTCCCGAAACCCGGTAACAGTGTTTAAATGGTCCACCAGACCCGGAAAGTCAAGGTCTTCGGACGCAGAAAGGGCTTTCACCACCTCCTGGCGCAGATGATCGAGGGAAGGCGAGGAAAAGTGCATGCTGCCCAAGGTCTCATCCACAATATCGAACAGCGCCGGATGGGTGATCACGGTGGCAATCAAAATCTCCTCTTGCAGGCGCGATGGTTCCACCCGCGTTGCCGCGCCCGACCGCGCCGCCATGCGTTTCGGTGCAGGCCCCCTGGAATACCCTTGGCCGCCCTGGCCCTTGTTTTGGCCACCGCCGGCGTCCCGTTCCTGGCGATATTCCTGCCAAATGCGGTCTTTAAGGCTTGAGAAATAATGGCGGCGCACGACCTCGTCCTCGATACGCCCGGTCAATTCCCGGAACCTTTGTTCCAGCCCGGCGCGGCCCTCAGGTGCGTCCAGGCGGCGCCCGCGCCGTTCCAGCCGCCAGATCATTTCCGACAACGGCAAGGCTTCGGCAAGGACGCCGGCGATGGCTTCGGCGCCGCCGGCGCGCACCAGGCTGTCGGGGTCCTGGCCGGCGGGCAGACTGGCGAAGCGCAAGCCGTGGCCGGGGGTGAGGATCGGCAGCATGTTTTCCGCCGCCCGCCCCGCCGCCCGGGCGCCCGCCGCGTCACCGTCAAAACAGAGATAAGGCTCGGGCGCATAACGCCACAACAGCCGCACCTGATCCTCGGTCAAGGCGGTGCCGAGCGGCGCCACCGCGTTGCCGAGCCCGGCCTGATTGAGGGCGATGACATCGGTATAACCCTCGACCACGATGATGGCGCTTTTGGCGCGGGCGTCTTCCGCCGCTTCCGCCAGGCCATAAAGATTGCGCCGTTTTTGGAACAACGGCGTTTCCGGCGAGTTCAGATATTTGGGCTCGCCCTCGCCCAAGATGCGCCCGCCGAAGGCGATTGTGCGGCCGCGCCGGTCGCCGATCGGAAACATGACGCGCCCGCGAAACCGGTCATAGGGCGCCCGCCCGCCAGCATCGGGTTGGATCAGAAGCCCGGTCTCGATCATCGCGGCATCTGAAATATTTTGCCGCGCCAAAGCGGTTTTCAGCCCGTCGCGCTGATCCGGCGCAAAGCCAATGTGAAAGCGCTGGCGGGAGGCTTCGGTAATACCGCGGCCTTCTATATAGTCGAGCGCCGGTTTGCCGGCGGGCATATGCAGCTGCTTTTCAAAATAATCACTGGCGGCTTGCAGAATCCCATAATGGGATTTGGCGCGCTCGGCCCGCTGGCGTTGCTCAGGCGTATCCATGGGAACTTCGAGCCCGGCGTCGCCGGCCAACCGCTCGACCGCTTCGGGGAACGACAAATTGTCCAGCTTCATGACAAAATCGATGGCGCTGCCATGTTCGCCGCAGCCGAAGCAATGATAGAAACCCTTGTCTTCGTTCACGGTGAAGGACGGCGTTTTCTCGTTGTGGAATGGACAGAGGCCAGTATGTTCCCGGCCCCGCTTTTGCAGCCGCACCCGTTTGCCGACCAGCCCGGCCAGATCGACGCGGGCGCGCAATTCATCAAGAAACTGGGGAGAGAAGGCCATGCGCCCATCATACCCATACGCGCCCCGCCCGCGAGCGCCAATTTACTTATTTATCCCCGTTTTCCTTGTAATTCACAGGCTTAAGGGGGCCGGCGAGCCACTTTTTGAGAGAGTGCAAAACGGCAATATTTGCGATTTTGCGCGAATCACTTTTTTACCACAGAGACAGTGAGGCGGTGAGAAGGGAAGAATGCGCTTCGCGCCAAGTATTCTCTCACCGTCTCACTGTCTCTGTGGTTCAACCTTCTTTTTCTTTTCTTCTTATTGCACTTTGAAACGAAATACGGCGGGAATAAATCCCGCCGCGTTTTTCTGATACAGGATGCCAGAGCCCCTATAATTTGGGTCCTCCCTGGATCCCAGTTTATTGCTTTTGCCGTCGGGGCAGCGACGGGGCGGCCTGGCCGTTGCCAAGAATCATAGCGGCACGCCGGAATCTGTCTATCCCAAAAATTTGCAATATGTGAAAATAATCACCTTGACTTGCAGCGCGAACCAAAGGCCGCCCACCGTCAACGGGTAAAGGGCAACCTTAAGCCAGCTTGTCCTTGACCAACTGGCTGGCTTTGGAGAAATCCATGCAGCCGGCGTGCCGCTCGCGCAAGGCCGCCATCACTTGGCCCATCTGTTTCAGGGACGAGGCGCCGGCTTCGGCGATCACCGCATCGACGGCGCCGGCGATTTCATCAGCGCCCATCTGTTCGGGCAGGAACCGCTCGATGACGGTGATTTCCTCGGCCTCGCCATCGGCCAGATCCTGGCGGCCGCCTTTGGTGTAGGCGGCGATACTGTCGTGGCGCTGCTTGATCATCGATTGCAGCAACAGGACCAGCTCGTCATCGCCGACCGGCTCGTCATTGCCCTTGCCGCGCGCTGCGATATCGCGGTCCTTGAGAGCGGCAAGGATCAGGCGCAAAGTGGACGTCGCCCGCCCTTCCTTGGCCCGCATGGCATCTTTCAGGGCTTCGCTGATTTCGGTACGCAACATGGGCTTGCCTCCCGCTGGGTGCGAGCTATTCCTCGAAAGCCGCTGACGTTAGCCAGTTTAGGCCCCGTCTGTCAATCGTTGCCGCCACTTGGGTAATATACTAAGTCATTGTAATTAAACAATTTATTAAATCGTTTTTTCTTGACGATGGGCGCCCATTTGCGTAAGAGATACCTCCAGCCAACAGCATTACCGGGGGTGTCCATGGCCCCCGGATCGTAACAATTACCCGCATTCCGGCGCGCCCGGAGCCATGCCTTGAGACCGCGCCAGCGCCCCCCGGAATGAGCAAAGGTCCCCATGTCCAATGCCGCATCCCAGGCTGCGCGTAACGCCGCCAACCCACGTCAGGGTGAAACCAAGCGCCCGCCCGGCGCCGATGCGGCCTTGGTGCTGGCCGACGGCACGGTGTTTTGGGGACGCGGCGCCGGCGCGCCAACCAGCGGCGCGGTCACTGGCGAAGTGTGTTTCAACACATCGATCACCGGGTACCAGGAGATTCTGACCGATCCGTCTTACGCCGGCCAGATCATCACCTTCACCTTTCCCCATATCGGCAATGTGGGCGCCAATTTGGAAGACGTTGAAGCGGCGGCGCCGGCGCTGGCGGGCTGTGTCATGGCCGCCGATATCACCGATCCCGCCAGCTGGCGCGCCGCCTTGCATCTGGATGCCTGGCTCAAGAGCCATAATCTGGCGGCGGTCACCGGCATCGATACAAGACGCCTGACCCGGCGCATCCAGGCCGACGGTTTCGCCAATGCCGCCATTGTCCATACCCCCGGCGAAGCGCCCGATATCGAAGCGGCAGGGTTGGCGGCGGCGGCCTGGCCCGGCCTCGAAGGCATGGACCTTGCGAAAGAGGTGACCTGCGATGCGCTCTATGAATGGAACGAAAGCGTCTGGTCATTGCATTCGGGCTACGGCGTCCAGCTCAAACCCCGCCTGCATGTGGTGGCCGTGGATTTCGGCGCCAAGCGCAACATCCTGCGCTGCCTGGCAAGCTTGGGCTGCCGGGTAACGGTGGTTCCGGCATCCACCCCGGCGGCGGAAATCTTAGGCCTAAATCCGGACGGTGTGTTCCTGTCCAACGGCCCCGGCGATCCGGTGGCGACCGGGATTTACGCGGTACCGGCCATCCAGGCCATCGTGGCGTCCGGCGTGCCGGTTTTCGGCATCTGCCTCGGCCATCAGATGTTGGCTCTGGCTTTGGGCGCAGCGACGACCAAAATGCACCACGGCCACCGGGGCGCCAACCACCCGGTCAAGGATTTGGAGACCGGCAAGGTTGAGATCACCTCGCAGAACCATGGCTTTGTGGTCGAGCGGGAGAGTTTGCCGGCGGGGGTTGTTGAGACGCATACGTCTTTGTTCGATGGCACGGTTGAGGGGTTGCGGTTGGAGGGGCGCCCGGTTTTTTCGGTGCAGCATCACCCCGAGGCAAGTCCGGGGCCGCAGGATTCGCATTATTTGTTCGATAGGTTCGTGGCGATGATGGAGGGGGGCAAATGAGTCTTAGCGGACGCATCTATATCACCCCCCCATCCCAACCTTCCCCCTCGAAGGGGGGAAGGGGTTACGGGGCGATGGCACCAACCAAATCCCCTCCCCCCTTGAGGGGGAGGGTTAGGGTGGGGGGTGCGACACACCGGCTTGGACTGGGTATACTCGTTCGATGGCATCCCCAATCGCCCGTAAACTCCGCAAGAATCCGACCGAGGCGGACGCATTCCGCCCGCCATATTTCTCACCCCCCCACCCCAGCCCTCCCCCTCGATGGGGGGAGGGAGGTGTTTGATCGTTGGGGGGAGGAATTTGATCGTTGGGGTGAGGATTTTGGTCGTTGGGCGGAAGCGTTTGATCGTTGGGATGAGATATTTGGGGGAAGGGGTTACGGGCCAATGGCGCGGAACAAACTTCTATCCAAATCTCCAACCAAATCCCCTCCCCCCTTGAGGGGGAGGGTTAGGGTGGGGGGTGCGACACACCGGCTTGGACTGGGTATACTCGATCGATGGCATCCCCAATCGCCGGTAAACTCCGCAAGAATCCGACCGAGGCGGAGAAGCGGTTCTGGAACCGGGTCCGCGCCCGGCAGCTGGACGGGTTCGGGTTCAGGCGGCAAGCGCCCATCGGAGACTATGTGGTGGATTTCGTCTGCGCCGAGGCGAAGCTCGTGGTTGAGTTGGACGGCGGGCAGCATGATCAACAGGGCGATGCGGACGCGGTGCGGGCGGCTTGGCTGGAGAGCAAAGGCTACCAGGTTGTGCGATTTTGGAATAATGAGGTGTTTGAGAATATGGACGGGGTTTTGGAGAGGTTGCGCAGTGCCCTCCGTGGAGGTTAGCGCCCCCCACCCCAGCCCTCCCCCTCCAAGGGGGAGGGAGGAATTTTATTGCGGCGAATGTGGTTCAACCGCTTGCACGCGGGCGAAAATAAACCATATTAGTATTTGGACAAATACTTTAACGATATGAACGACTTATGACAAAATTTACCCATACCGAACCATACAAAACCATACCAATCCATACCGGATATTTACCAATCAATGTCGCACGAAATTAATACCATGAAACACGTAGCAATAGAAAATACCGAATTCTCCCTCTGTGACCTCTGTGTCCTCTGTGGTGATTCTTCTTTCTTGGTCCAGCCGGGCTCCGCTTGATCATGCCTAAGCGCACCGACATATCCTCGATCCTGATCATCGGCGCCGGGCCGATTGTCATCGGTCAGGCCTGCGAGTTCGATTATTCCGGCGCCCAGGCCTGCAAGGCGCTGCGCGAGGAAGGCTACCGGGTGATCCTGGTCAATTCCAATCCGGCGACCATCATGACCGATCCCGATATGGCCGACGCAACCTATATCGAGCCGATCCAGGCCGAAATCATCGAGGCCATCATCGCCAAGGAAAAACCGGACGCCATCCTGCCGACCATGGGCGGCCAGACCGGGCTCAACGCAGCCATGGAACTGCACAATAATGGCGCCCTTGCCCGCCACAATGTGGAGCTGATCGGCGCCAATGCGGAGGCCATCGTCAAGGCCGAAGACCGGCTTAAGTTTCGCGAGGCCATGGATTCCATCGGCCTTGAAAGCCCGCGCAGCCGGCTGGTCACCAATATGGACGAAGCCCGGGCGGCCATGGGCGAGATCGGCCTGCCGATGATCATCCGGCCCTCCTTTACCATGGGCGGCGCCGGCGGCGGCGTGGCCTATAACCGGGATGAATATGAGCAGATCGTCGCCGGCGGCCTGGCGGCATCGCCGGTCGGCGAGGTTCTGGTCGAAGAATCGGTTTTGGGGTGGAAAGAATTTGAGATGGAGGTGGTCAGAGATTGCGCCGATAACTGCATCATCATCTGTTCCATCGAAAACGTCGATCCCATGGGTATCCATACCGGCGACAGCATCACCGTGGCGCCGGCACTGACTTTGACGGACAAAGAATATCAGATCATGCGCAACGCCTCGATCGCCGTGCTGCGCGAGATCGGCGTCGATACCGGCGGCTCCAACGTGCAGTTCGCGGTCAATCCCGATGACGGGCGGTTGCTGATTATTGAAATGAACCCGCGCGTATCACGCTCGTCGGCTTTGGCATCGAAGGCCACCGGTTTTCCCATCGCCAAGATCGCCGCCAAGCTGGCGGTCGGCTACCGGCTGGACGAGCTGGACAACGACATCACCGGTGTGACGCCAGCCTCGTTCGAGCCGACCATCGATTATGTGGTCACCAAGATACCTCGTTTTACCTTCGAGAAATTTCCCGATGCCGAGGCATTGCTGACCACCTCGATGAAATCGGTGGGCGAGGCCATGGCCATCGGCCGCAATTTCGCCGAGAGCCTGCAAAAGGGCCTGCGTTCCATGGAGACCGGGCTGACCGGCCTCAACGAAGTGGATATCGAGGGCGCGACCGGTGGCGGCGAAGACGCGCTGCGCGATGCCTTGCGCGCTGCCCTGGCCGAGCCGCGCCCGAACCGCATCCTTTATGTGGCGCAGGCTTTTCGCGAAGGGCTCGGCTTCGAAGATATTCAAGCCGCCTGCCGTTTCGATCCCTGGTTCCTGGCGCAGATCGAAGCCATCGTCGGCGCCGAGGACGGGGTCCGGGTGGCCGGCGTGCCGGCCAGCGCCCCGGACCTCATGCGGCTTAAAAAAATGGGCTTTTCCGATGCCCGCCTGGCCGAGCTGGGCGGCATCAACGAGGCCGCCGTTGCCGATTTGCGCAGCGCCGCCAATGTGCAGCCGGTCTATAAGCGGGTCGATACCTGCGCCGCCGAGTTCCCGGCGCAAACCTCTTATATGTATTCGGTCTATGAGGGCGACGGCGTCAATCCGCCCGAATGCGAGGCGCGGCCCGAGGCGGCATCCAAGGTTGTGATCCTCGGCGGCGGGCCCAACCGTATCGGCCAGGGTATCGAGTTCGATTATTGCTGCGTGCATGCCGCCTACGCCATGAGCGAGGCCGGCCATCAATCGATCATGGTGAACTGCAATCCGGAAACCGTGTCCACCGATTACGACACCTCCGACCGGCTCTATTTTGAGCCGTTGACTGCCGAAGACGTGATCGCGCTAATCCGCAAAGAGCAAGAGGCCGGCGAATTGAAGGGCGTCATTGTCCAGTTCGGCGGGCAGACGCCGCTGAAATTGGCGCACGCCCTGGAAGCGGCCGGCATTCCGATCCTCGGCACCACGCCGGACGCCATCGATCTGGCCGAGGACCGGGAACGCTTTCAACAGCTTTTGATCCAATTGGATTTGAAGCAGCCGCCCAACGGCATCGCCAGCAACGAAGATCAGGCCGAAGAGATCGCGGCGCGCATCGGCTATCCGGTGGTCATCCGGCCATCCTATGTGCTCGGCGGGCGGGCCATGGAAATCGTCCACGACGTGGAAAACCTGCGCCGTTATATGAAGACGGCGGTAGTGGTTTCGGGCACATCGCCGGTCTTGATCGATTGGTACTTGCGCGACGCCATCGAAGTGGACGTGGACGCCATTTGCGACGGCACGGATGTTTATGTGGCCGGCATCATGGAACATATCGAAGAAGCCGGCATTCATTCCGGCGACAGCGCCTGCTCGTTGCCGCCCTATTCGCTTAAGCCCGATACCATTGCCGAGTTGAAGCGCCAGACCCGCGCCATGGCCCTGGCCCTCGGCGTGGTTGGCTTGATGAACGTCCAATTCGCGGTGCAGGCCGGCGTTATATTCATTCTCGAGGTCAATCCCCGGGCGTCGCGCACGGTGCCATTCGTTGCCAAGGCAACCGGCGTGCCGGTGGCCAAGATCGCGGCGCGCGTCATGGCCGGCGAAAAACTGAGCCGCTTTGATCTGGACGAAGACCGCGCCATGGACCACGTGTCGGTCAAGGAGGCGGTGTTCCCGTTTTCGCGCTTCCCCGGCGTCGATATCATCTTGGGGCCCGAGATGAAGTCCACCGGCGAGGTGATGGGCATCGGCGCCACCTTCGCCGAGGCCTTCGCCAAATCCCAATTGGGCGCCGGCACCATATTGCCGGGCAGCGGTTGCGTCTTCCTGTCGGTCAAGGATGGCGATAAGCCGGCGGCGCTGGAATTGGCGCAAAAGCTCGCCGGTCTCGGCTTTACCATCATGGCCACCGGTGGCACGGCGCGCCATTTGAGCCTGGCCGGATTGCATGTCGCCAGGGTCAACAAAGTTCTGGAAGGGCGCCCCCATTGCGTCGATGCGATTTTGAACGGCGAGGTGCAGCTGGTCATCAACACCACCGAGAGCGCCCAGGCGATCGCCGATTCCTACTCCATCCGGCGCACCGCTTTGACCGACAACATTGCCCACTACACCACAATCACCGGCGCCCGCGCGGCAATCTCGGCGATCGAGGCGCAGCGATCTTCGCGGCCAGGGGACGCATCCGGGGATGGCGGCGCGAATTCTGGTCCGGGGGGACTTGAAGTCGCGCCCTTGCAATCCTATTCTAACAATTCAGCTTGAATATTGTTTTGCCTTCCGCTTGGCGGTAACGCCGGGAAGCGGGAATATTTTGTTTAATAGCGGATTATTACGATGGATAAATATCCAATGACGGAAGGCGGTTTTCTGGCGCTGGAGGAAGAGCGCAAGCACCTGAAGACCGTCGAGCGGCCCTCCATCATCAAGGCGATCGAGGTGGCCCGCGAGCATGGCGATTTATCGGAAAACGCCGAATATCACGCGGCGCGGGAACGCCAGAGCTTTACCGAAGGGCGTCTCGCCGAGCTTGAAGACGTGATCAGCCGCGCCGAAGTGATCGACCCGACATCCATTACCGGGAAAATCATTCGCTTCGGCGCCACCGTCCGGCTCGCCGACCAAGACAATGACGAGAAATCCACCTACCAGATCGTCGGCACCCACGAGAGCGATATCGCCAAAGGCAAATTGTCGATCACTTCGCCGCTGGCGCGGGCGCTGATCGGCAAGACGGTCGGCGATTCGGCCGAGGTCAACACCCCCGGCGGCGGCAAGTCCTACGAGATTATGAAGGTCCAGTTCAAGTAAAGCCGGCGCCGCTCTAACACGTTCTAATCCGTATCGGGGACGGTTTCCATGGCGGCGCGCTTTCGCCGAAGCGCCGGCAGCGCGATCAGAATGATCACCATCGCCGAGGCGGCGGCGATGGTCATGGCGGCGCTCAGACCGATCTGGTCAGCCAGCCAGCCGATGGTCAGGGTGCCGAGCGCCGGGGCGCCCATGCCGATGGAAATATTGATGGAGATCACCCGCCCGCGCATATCGGCGCGCGACAAGGTCTGCACCAGCGAATAGGCGGACACCTGGTTGGCGATCAGCCCGCCGGCGGCCAGCGCCAGGATAAACAGGGCCGGAATGAAAAACGGCGTGGCGGCGAAAACGATCAAGGCCACCGTGGTCAGCAGCGACGACACGATCAATATGGTGACCAGCCCCTGGGTCTTGGAGCGGGTCAGAAGCCAGAAGGCGACAATCAGCGCGCCGAGGCCGGACGCGGAGGTAAGGGCGCCCAGACCCTCGGCGCCCCGGTGGAACACTTGGGCGGCAAAGCCGGGCATCAGATCGGTATAGGGGCGCAGGAAAAACCCCGACGTGATGGTGACCAAAAACAAAAGCCCGAGGGCGCGCTGGTTGGCCACATAGGAGAAGCCGGCGCGCATGTCGGAAAGGATGCCACCGCCGGTCTCGGCGCGCGAAAAAGGCGCGATATCGATCAGGCGGATCATCAAGACCATCCAGGCCGTGGACGCGCCGTAGGCCAGGATCGAAGCGCCGGCGTTGAAGTTGGAGATAAGCGCCGCCGCCAGCACCGGGCCGATGAAGGTGCCGAGCTGGAAGGTGGTCGAGTTGAAGGCAACCGCGGCGGAGATGTTTTCGCGCCCCACCAGCTGCGGGATCAGCGCCTGGCGAGCGGGAAACTCAAAGCCGAAGACGCCGCCTTGGGCGATGGCGAGGAGGACCAGAAGATTGAGATCGATGTTGCCGGTGAGCGCCAGGAAACCCAAGCTGCCGGTGATCATGGTGCCGATCAGACCGGCGGTCATCGCCGTCCGCCGGTGGCCATGACGGTCGGCAAATGCACCGGCGAAGGGCGCCGTCACCATGGCCGGCAGCATCAGGGCAACGGTGATGATACCCAGCCAGGTGGCCTGCTCGGTCAACTCCCAGGTGAGCCAGCCGATGCCGAGCCGGTTGCCCCACCAGCCATGCACGTGGGCCACGTGGCCGAGGGCATAGAGACGGTAATTGCGTTGCGCGAGCGCCCGCGCGACCCCGCCGAACAATTCGGGGTGGGCGTTGATGATGCGGCGTATCAAAGTTGCGCTCCCGGGACAGTGATGAGCCGCTTTATTGAGCCCCGATGGCGCCATTGTAAAGAACTGCTTTGAAGCGCCCCGGCGTTGCGGCGGCGGGGCGCCCATAGTAGAGTTTTGAAAATCCTAGGAGGGTTCAGACAATGATGATCCAGAATGCGCCAGAAGGCGAAAAACGCTTTATCAGCACCATGGTCGAACATCTTGATCTGTGCGAGCAGTTCGGGCGGGCTTTCGGCAATGACCAATTTGAGCGGCCCGAGCCCTTCGACGAGGTGATCTACGCGGTCGCCCATCACGACCGGGGCTGGGACGACGCCGACGCGGCGCCGGTGCTGCACGAGCCGAGCGGCTATCCATGCGGGCTTGGCACCGGGCCGGTGCCCGGCGTGCTCGACACCTCCAAACGCTCGCCGGATTTCAACGAGGCGCGGAATGCCTATTGCGGGCTCTTGTCGAGCATGCATTCGTGGGGGCTTTATAACGACCGCTATGGGTTGTCGGAATTCAGCGTCCTCGGCGGCGGCAAGTCGGTGCCCATCCCGCCCAAGGACGAAGACTATGTGCACGGCCTCCTGGACGGCGAGATCGCCCGCCAGGAACGGCTCAGATCGGTACTTGCGGCGGACCCGGCGACCGCCGGCTGGACCCAGGAAGGCGCGCTGATGCGCAACTACAAGTTCCTGCAATTCATGGACACATTGGCGCTTTACTTCAATCTCCGCCACGCCGGCGACCGCAGCCAAGAGACCTTCGTCCATGTGCCCATGTCGGAAGATGCGGACACCGAAGTGACCGTGACGCCATTGGGCGATGACCGCTACTCCGTGACGCCGTTCCCGTTCAACGGCGCGGCACTGGAGGTGCGCTGCAAGGGCCGCTATTTCGAGGCGGTGTCGGACGCGCCGGCCGATCTCGGCGCGCATCTATATGGCTTGGCGGGCTCAGAGCAGGTGCACAGGCTTGAGGCCGCGTAGGCGCGCAACCGCGTAACGTTGCCGCCTTTCATGGCATCCGACAATCAACCCAGGCGCCTTGAAGACCGGCGCGTGCTGCTGGCGACCACGCTGGGCGGCATCGCCTTTATGGGCGCGCTGTCGACGGATTCGTTTCTGCCCTCGATGGTCGCCGTCGCCGACGCGTTCGATGTGGATATGGGCCAGGTACAGTTCGCGCTGGCGTCCTTCGTTCTTGGCGGCACCATCGGCCAGATATTCGTCGGCCCGCTGGCCGACCGGTTCGGCCGGCGCTGGGTGCTTTTGAGCGGGCTCCTGGTCTATGTGGCGGCGTCGCTGGCGATCATGACGTCGGCCTCGATGACCGAGATGATCGTGCTTCGCTTCGTGCAGGGCCTGGTTGCCTCCACCGGGCGCATCGTTGCTCGCGCCATTGTCCGCGATCTCTACAGCCGCGATCTGGCGGCGCAGATGTTCGCCTATATCGCCTTTGTCGGCAGCATGGTTCCGGTAATCGGATCGGTCACCAGCGCGCAACTGCTGGAGCATTTCGGCTGGCCGGCGGTGTTTTTGTTCATGGCCGTGGTCGCCGCCATCCTGGCGGTTTTGTTCTGGCACTATATCGACGAAACCCTCGAGACTAAAAACATGAGCGCCATGCGCCTGGTGCCGATGCTGCAAAACTACCTGTCGATTTTGTCGAGCCGCATATTCCTCTCTTACGTAGGCATCACCATCGGCAATTCGATCGGGCTGCATGCGTTTCTGGCTTCCTCGGCGGCGGTTCTGATCGGCTCCTACGGATTGACGCCAACCATCTATTCGTTCTGGTTCGCCGCCGTCATGATTTCCAACACAGTCGCCAATTATATCGGCGGGCGGCTGGTGGTGCGCCTCGGCGCGGGCCGCATGATATTCATCGGCACCGTGATCACGGTGATCAGCGGCGGCGCAATATTGGCCCTGGCGCTTTTGGGCGTGAATACAACGGCGGCGCTGATCGTTCCGATGATGGCTTTTATGTTCGCCTTTGCGTTTTTGTCGCCATCGTCCCAGGCCGGCGCCTTGGCGCCGTTCGCGGCCCACGCCGGCACCGCGTCTTCGGCCATGGGCATCATTCAGGGCCTGACCAGCGCCGCCACCGGCGTAGCCCTTGGGCTATTGCCGGGCTCAAGCTTCACCGAAATGGCCACGTTCGTCGCCATCGGCAGCGGTGTTGTTTTGGTATTTTATGGCGTTTTCATTCGACGCTTGCCCCAAGTGGATGAGGCCTAAGACAAGGCAACGGGGTTTTACTTGTCGCCGAACTCGGCGCGCCGGATTACCGCCTCGCCGCTTTCGGCTTCGAATTTTTCGGTGGCTGTCTGAATGGCGCCGCGTACTTTAATGCGGTTTTCGTTCTGGTTGTCCTTGGCGAAATCGTAGCTGGCCTGGCGTGCCGCGTTGGCGCCGGTTAGGCGCGGGCGCACATATTCGGCCATCAATTCGAAGCTGCGCCAAGTGGCCGCCGGCGGCGCCCAGTCCATGCCGAAAATCAACAATCCGCCGAAGCCGCCGACACCGTCCCAGACCCGCTGAATTTCGGCAACGGCGTCGTCGGGGGTGCCGATGATGGCGCGCTGGTTCTCGGCGATGAATTTGGCCGGATCATCCAGCCCGCGCTCGACCATGGGCACCGCGGACACCACATCGTGGGCATAATCGATCCATTTTTCGAGGCCCCACCCAACGTCTTCAAAAGCCTTCTCCCTGGTCTCGGCCAGATGCACGAAGGTGGTGATGCGGAATTTGGAGCGGTCTGGAAGATGGCCGTGGCGAGCGCATTCGGCTTCGTAGATGGCCCAGTTCTGGGCGTATTTTGAAAGCGCCTCGTCGCCGATGCCGCCGAGGGTCAACAGGCCGAGCCCATAGCGGCCAGCTTGCACCACGCCAGCCGGCGAGCGCACCGAGGTCACCGCCATTTCGATCATCGGCTTGGTGTAGCAGCCAAGCCCGAGGCGCGCCGATTGCAGATCGAACCAGTCGGTTTTCATAGTCACGGTTTCGCCGCGAAGCAGGGGCACGACGGCGCTGAGCGCTTCTTCCAGACGCGGGCGCTGCTGGGCGGGCTGGATGCCCATCATCTGCGCATCGGAGGCCAGCGCGCCGGGACCGACGCCGAAGATGGCGCGGCCGCGCAATTGGTGATCCAGCTGTGCCATGGTATCGGCGACGATCAACGGGTTGTGGTAGGGCAGCGACTTGACGCCGGTGCCGAAGCGGATGTGGCGGGTGCGCTCGGCGGCGGCGGCGATAAACAGCTCCGGCGCGGCGATCATCTCGAAGCCGCCGGAATGATGTTCGCCGATCCAGGCCTCGTCATAGCCGAGCCCGTCGAGATGTTCCATCAGCTGGAAATCCCGCTCCAGCAAAACCAGCGGATCGGCCATCTTATCGTGATGCGGTCCGTGAAAAATGCCCAGCTTCAACTGGCCCATATCAAATGATTGGCTCGATGATTGGCTCAAGAGTCCCCTCCCCGATTGGGATCAGCGTCAACTACGCCCGCCAGCGTCGATTTTATTGGCGGTCGCATTGAGATAAAGCGCCCGCACATCATGCATGGCCTGGATGCAGACCGGATCGAAATCCTCGGCCGGTTCCGGATCGATACCCCAATTACCGGAATTATCCTCGCCGCGCAGCAGCATGGCGCTGGAACCCTCGAACCGGGTTTCGCGCACATGCGGCGCCACATAGTGGATGGAAAGGCCAACTCTCGGATGATCAGCGTTGTTGGGTCCGGAGCCATGCACCACGCTTTCATGGTGGAAAACCACCTGGCCGGGCGCCAGCACGGCGCTCACGGCTTTGTCCTCGGGCACGTCCTTGGCGTTTTGCGCCATGGGCAGAAGATTATCGGCGTCCGGCATAATGTCGTGGACGGTCGCCGATTTGTGCGAGCCCGGAATATATTTGACGCAGCCCGATTGCTCGGTGGATGGGTTGAAGGCCAGCCATGCGGTGAGGGTATCGGCCGGCTCGAAGCCATAAAAGAAACTGTCCGTGTGCCAGGACACAAAGCGGGGATCGTGGGCCTTCTTGGCGAAGAACGAGGCGCCCCAGCAAAGCACGTCGGGGCCGATCAAATCTTCCACCGCGTCCAGCAGCTTCGGTGCGCGCACCACATCGCAGAGCCAGGGAAACGGCAGATGCGCCTTGACCCGGTAACGATCCTGCGGCTCATCGCCGACGGCTTTTTCCAAAGCCTCAAATTTTTCGTGCAATTCGGCGGCGCCGTCCGCCCCATAAACATCGAACGGAAACAGAAAGCCGTTATCGCCGTAGGCGGCGACCTGATCGTCGCTCAAAATCTTGGGCATGCGCGCCGTTCCTCCTCTGGATCAAACCTCGGCGGAGAGTACCCCCCGGGTTTGGGCCTTGTCCATGTCGGAACCGTTGGGTACATGGTTGCCCATCGGTGGACTTCAATTAATGGGTTTCCATGCTCGGCATTCTATTCGGAATTCTGGCGGCCGCCAGCTTCGGCTTCAACAGCGCCAGCGCCCGGCGCGGCGTCATCGGCGGCACGCCGTTTCAGGCGATGGCCATCTCGATGCCGCTGGGCTTGATCATGTTCGCCCTTTTGGTGAGCGTCGCCGGCCAATGGTCCGAGTTTGCGCGCCTTGATTTAAGCGCCATCGGTTTTCTGGCGGCGGGCGGCTTCGCCCATTTCGTCTGGGGCCGCTATTTCAACGTGCGCTCGCTGGCGGCGGTCGGCTCCAACCTGGCGGCGCCGGTGCAGCAGTTCCAGCTTCTGCTGGCCCTGGCGCTGGCGGTTCTGTTTTTGGGCGAAACCCTGACACCGCTGAAAATATTGGGCATCGTCCTGGTGGTAGCGGCGCCCATGTACATCCTGTCGCGCCGGGCCAAGGATAAGCCGGCACAAAAATCGCCGGAGAAAGACGGCTTCAAGCCGCGCATGGCCGAAGGCTATACCTGCGCCTTTCTGGCCGGTACCGGCTTCGGCTCATCGACGGTTTTGATCAAGGCGGGATTGAGCGATCCCGGCCTCAGCCTGATCGGCGGCGTGGTATCCTATATCGCGGCTACCGCCGTGGTGGTCCTGGTTTTGGCTATACCCCGGATGCGCGCCGACGTGCGCTCGACCAGCCGGCAATCGGCCAAATGGTTCCTTTATTCCGGGCTCGGCGTATCGGTGTCGCAGCTGTTCCGCTTCATCGCCATCGGCCTTGCACCGGTGACGGTGGTGCAGCCGCTGCAAAGTCTCTCGGTCATCTTCCGCATGATCTTCGGCTATTTCATCAACCGCGACCACGAAGCCTTCGAGGGTTATGTGATCACCGGCATTTTGTTGTCGTTCCTGGGCGCCATGTCGCTGACCTTGTCGGTGGGGCTGGTGGCCGACAATCTGGATCTGCCGGTCTGGCTGGCGGACATGATTTCCTGGCGCTGGCCTTGATGACCGCGGCTTGCATCCCGGTTTCCCGTGGTGCAAATGAAGGAACGAGAAATCCTTAACGCCAACCAAGATTGAAACCCATGCCAGCCCAATTGTCCGAGCCAACGCGCCACAGCTATCATTCCCATCGTTTGAAACTCAATTATGTGGATTGGGGCAACGCGGACGCGCCGCCGATGATCATGATCCATGGCGGGCGCGACCATGCGCGCTCCTGGGATTGGGTGGCGGCGGAATTGAAGTCCGATTACCACATCATGGCGGTGGATCTTCGCGGCCATGGGGATTCGGCCTGGACCAACAGCGCCACCTATGCGGTCGATGAGTTCGTCTATGACCTGGCCGAGCTGATCCACCAGAAGAATTTGCCGCCGGTGACCATCATCTGCCATTCACTGGGCGGCATTATCGGGCTTCGTTATAGCGGCATTTATCCGGAAAACGTGACCAAGCTTGTCGCCATCGAGGGGCTCGGTCTCGGCCGGCGGCGGGCCAAGCTGGGCGACCAAGAGCCGGCGCCGAAGCGCTACCGCAACTGGATCGAGGAATTGCGCAAGATCGGCACCTGGGAAGAGCGCCGCTACGACAGCCTGGAAGGCGCTATTGAACGCATGGCCGAAGCCAACAGCCATTTGAGCGAAGAACAGGTGCGCCATTTAACCACGCATGGCACCAAGCAAAACGACGATGGCAGCGTTTCCTGGAAATTCGATCATTACTTCTTCACCCGCTTTTCGGCGCCGGCCGGCATCCAGCCCGCCGAAGCCCACGAGATGTGGTCCAACATCCAATGCCCGGCATTGCTGGTGCGCGGAGCCGAAAGCTGGGCGACGGACCCGAACGAGGACGGCAACGCCAGCCATTTCAAGGAATGCACATCGGTCACCGTGGAAAATGCGGCCCATTGGGTGCATCACGACCAGCTCGAAGTTTTTCTCGGCCATGTGCGGAAGTTTCTTGGCTGATTGATCGGCTTGCGGGCGCGCTTGTACCGGGTTTGGGAAGGTGGCACTCTTGGGTGATCAAGGAACCACTTCGCATAAAACAAACTTAGGGAGGCGGCGATGCTCGATCTTTATTTCTGGACCACCGACAACGGCTATAAGGCGCGCCACGGCATGGAAGAATCCGGGCTGGCGCATAATCTGAAACCGGTGGAACTGCCGAAGCGCGAACAGTTTGCGCCGGAATTCATGAAAATCAGCCCCGGCCACAAAATCCCGGCCTTGGTCGATGATGACGGCCCCGGCGGTAAGGTGAGCCTGTTCGAATCCGGCGCCATCCTCAAATATCTGGGCGAAAAGGCCGGCAACGGATTGTATCCCGATGATCCGGCCAAGCGCGTGGCCGTGGACCAATGGCTGTTCTATGGATCGGCCACCTTCACCACCCATGCGCAACAATTGGGCCTGTTCACCAAGCGCTTCCCCGAGGATGTGCCGCCGGTCAAAACCTATTACCTGGAACAGTTCCACGACTTTTGCGGAATTTTCGATAAGCGCCTGGGCGAAACCGAATATCTGGCCGGCGACGACTACACGGTCGCCGACATTTCCGCCTACCCGGACATCCATTTGTACCATTCCGACGGCGTCGCCACCGGCGATTATCCCAACCTGACCCGCTGGCACGATGCCATCCTGGCCCGCCCGGCGGTGGAACGGGCCTGGGGGCCTTACTGATCTGAGGCCAAGAAAGGCGGTTTCCATGGTTAGTGAAATTGAACGCTTTTTGGAACTGTACGGCGCCCTGGCGCGGGTGACCCATGACTGGATTTCGGCGGCGCCGGATGATGTTCTGGAATGGGTGCCGGTGGACGGCGAAGATTCCCTGTTCATCGACGGGCGCGGGCGCATGAGCATCGTCGGCCAGTATATCCACATTATCGTCGGCGATCATGTGCAGGCGCCGCAGCTCGCCACCTGCGACGATGGCGCCGTGGTGAACGCGTTCGATACGGATATTGCGGCGAAGCTGCGCGCCAGCGCGAACCTGATCGATGATGCCAGGGCCATGCACGATGAAGACATGACGCACTTCGCCGCGATTGGCGAAGCCCAGATGGAAAAGCACATCTTGAGGGGCGAGCATCAGTGGCGGCTGGCCGATTATCTTTGGAGCATCTATTCCCACCGGGCCTTTCACGTGGGCAATATGGATATCTATTTGCGCGCCGCCGGTGTTGCGCCGCCAGCCTTCTATCCAAGAATTCAGGCGGGCTAAACGGGGTAATATTTCAAAAGGGAGCAGGCGATGACCACGGACACCCTGAATTTCACCAACCAGGACTTCACCTATATCAACCACGGTGAGCGGGCCATGAATTTGGCGCTGGTGCGCCCCGCCGGCGACGGCGCGGCCCCGGCGATCATCGATCTGCACGGCGGCGCCTGGAACAATTCCGGCCCTGAATCCTGCCAAGAGAGAGGCGAGGTATTGGCGGCGTCCGGTATTGCCGCCGCGGCGCTTCAATTTCGCCACGGTGCGGACCGCTATCCCTCGACCCTGGAAGATATCAATTACGCGGTGCGCTGGATGAAAACCAATGCGTCCGATTTGGGCATCGATGCCGCCCGCATCGGTATCGCCGGCCAATCCAGCGGCGGCCATCTGGCCATGCTGGCGGCCATGCGCCCGCATGATGCCCGCTATGGCGCCTTGGAATTGGAGGGCGCCGCCGGCATCGATGCCAGCGTTGCCTGCGTCGGCATGATGTGGCCGGTGATCAACCCTTTGTCCCGCTACCGCTACGCCAAGGGCCTCAACGCCAGCGCAGAGCCGCCGAAATGGTCGGGCCATATCCCCGCCGCCCACGACACCTATTGGGTGACCGAGGACGCCATGCAAGAAGGCAACCCGATGCTGGCGCTGGAGCGCGGCGAGGCGGTGGCAACGCCGCCGGCCCTATGGATCCAAGGCCAGCCCGATGCGGTGCATGATTATGTGGACCAGGATTCCGGCCAGACCTTGACCGAACCGGAACGCTTCGCCGCCAATTACCGTAAAGCCGGCGGCGATATCGAGGTGCTTTATGTGGAGCAGGACACGCGCTCATCGACGCCGGTGTTCCAGGCGCTGGCGGATTTCTTCGTCAAACATTTGGGTTGAAAATTTAACCTTAAGCTGGCTCGCTTATATCTACCGGCACGCCCGGCTGGTTCTTCGATGCGCGGATACTGAGCGCCGATTTCACGTGGCTGACCTTGGGCGCGGCGGTGAGCTTTTCGGTCACGAAGCGCTGATAGGTCTCCCAATCTTCGGCGACGATCTTCAACAGAAAATCGGTTTCACCGGCCAGCATGTGACATTCGCGCACCTCCGGCCAAGCGCGCACCAGCGTCTCGAAGGCCACCAGGTCCGGCTCGGCCTGGCTGTCGAGGCCCACCTGGGCAAACACGGTCACGTTGAAGCCCAACGACATGGGGTCCAGCTCGGCGTGGTAGCCGCGAATATAGCCAGCCTCTTCCAGCGCCCGCATGCGCCGGAGGCATGGCGGCGCCGATATGCCCACCCGGCGCGACAGATCCACATTGGTGATGCGGCCCTCGTCCTGGAGATCGTGTAAAATATTGCGGTCGATGTGATCAAGTTTGACCCGGTTCATCGGCATCCGTCCCTTTTCCCTCACCCGGTTGGGTTCCAATACTAAATCCGGGGGCCGTTTTGCGCAATAATATTTCAAAAATGGAAAATATTATTTCGTGGCGCCGAAGAGTGCCTATCACCGAAAATTGTGGCGGGCGGGATCGGCCTCGGCGCCGTGACCGCTTGCGCCGGACCGGCGGCAGACCTATTTTAGGGCCAGAATTCACCAATTTGGAGCGGCATTTATTATGGCCAGCCACCACGCAAAGGTTTTGATCCTGGGTTCCGGCGCCGCCGGACTGACAGCCGCCATTTATGCCGCCCGCGCCGGGTTGGAGCCCACATTGATCCACGGCATGCAGCCCGGCGGCCAGATGACGATCACCACCGATGTGGAAAATTATCCCGGTTTCGCCGATGTGATCCAAGGCCCGTGGCTGATGGAACAGATGCAGGCTCAGGCCGAAAGCGTAGGCACCATCATGATCGCCGATCTGATCACCGAGGCTGACCTTGCCGGAGCGCCGTTCCGCCTGAAGGGCGATTCCGGCGACGAATACACCGCCGATGCGTTGATCATCTGCACCGGCGCCGAGGCCAGATGGCTGGGGCTGGCGAGTGAGCAGACCTATCAGGGCTTTGGCGTATCGGCCTGCGCCACCTGCGACGGCTTCTTTTACCGGGGCCTGGAGGTGGCCGTTATCGGCGGCGGCAACACGGCGGTGGAGGAGGCTTTGTACCTGACCAACCACGCGAACAAGGTGACGCTGATCCACCGGCGGGGTGAATTGCGCGCCGAAAAGATGCTGCAGACCCGCCTCCTCGGCCACGACAAGATCGAGGTAATGTGGGATTCGGTGCTCCACGAGGTCGTCGGCAAGACCGACGGGCCAATGCCCGAGGTGACCGGCATCAAGGTGCGCAATGTGAAAACCGATGGTGTGACCGATCTGGACTTATCGGGCGTTTTTGTCGCCATCGGCCACAAGCCCAACACGGTTTTGTTCCAGGGCCAGCTTGATATGGATGACGAAGGCTATCTGATCACCAATGCGGACAGCACCGGCACCAAAATCCCGGGTGTATTTGCCGCCGGCGATGTTCAGGACAACAAATTCCGCCAAGCCGTCACGGCGGCCGGAACCGGCTGCATGGCGGCCTTGGAAGTGGAAAAATACCTGGCCGCCAAGGAAGCCGGCGAATTGGAAGCGGCCGAATAGGCTGCCAATAATTCCGGCGAATTTCGTATAAATTTACCATCCGGCCCGCATCCTGGATTATATTGGACGGCGGGATCGGATTTCCGGTGAGAGCGGCGAGGCGGATATGGACTGGGATAAGTTAAGAATATTTCATGCGGTGGCCGAAGCGGGCAGCTTTACCCATGCCGGCGAGACCCTGAATTTGAGCCAGTCGGCAATCAGCCGCCAGATATCCTCGCTCGAACAAAGCATCAATGTCAGCCTGTTCCACCGCCATGCGCGCGGCCTGATCCTGACCGAACAGGGTGAAGACCTTTACCTGACGGCGCACAATATTTTCCACCAATTGGCCATGGCCGAGGCGCGCCTGACCGATAGCCGCGAGCGCCCCCAAGGCGCCCTCAAGATCACCACCACGGTTGGTTTCGGCTCGGTCTGGCTGACGCCGCGCATCAAGGAGTTTCTGGATCTCTATCCGGAAATCGATGTCTCCATCGTTTTGGTCTATGACGATCTCGATCTCTCCATGCGCGAGGCCGATGTGGCCATCCGGCTGACGCCGCCGCGCCAGCCCGACTTGATCCAGCGCCACTTGATGAGCATCCAGCACAATGTCTATGCGTCTCCGGAATACCTCAAAGAACACGGCATGCCGCAAAAGCCGGAGGACCTGGACAATCACAAGATCATCACCTTCGGCGAGGAGGTGGGCGATCAAATCGATTTGATCCCGGCCCTGAACTTCCTGGTCTATTCCGGACGCGACAAAAGCGATCCGCGCAAACCGGTTTTGCAGGTCAACAATGTCTATGGCATTTACCGGGCGGTGCTGTCCGGCCTCGGCCTCGGCGCCTTGCCCGATTACTTCCAGGTGGGCGCCACGTCGCTGGTGCGGGTGTTGCCGGAAATGCAAAGCCCGCCGACCGAAGTGTATTTCGTCTACCCCGAAGAACTGCGCCATTCGGCACGCATTGAAGTGTTCCGCGACTTCCTGGTGCGCAAGGTAATCGAATCCCGCAGTTGACCAAACGGGCCAAAACTCTGTCTCTGATTGCAGAATATGTACGCCAATATTGGTTGATATTAATATTCATTCGCATTAAGTAGATTATATCTCTACCCAACTACATCATAACCCATTGTAATATATAAATTAGTTATCTATGCAAA
>Ga0209089_10000954_pt1 | contig 26457 bp, 20 predicted proteins | sample ArcticOcean_MG_C_FD_187431 | JGI IMG/M metagenome (GOLD analysis project Ga0209089, IMG submission 187431) | Marine microbial communities from western Arctic Ocean - ArcticOcean_MG_CB2_150 (SPAdes) (version 2) | ecosystem: Environmental > Aquatic > Marine > Oceanic | place: Arctic Ocean: Canada... | reverse complement strand
TTTATAGCCAGTCTGGCTCCTTCAGTGTGCTTGAGTTTCACAAAACACCATTGGGCATGACGCCACAGATACTTATTTTTCTGGCGTTCCTGGCTGCGTTTTCCGTTAAGGTGCCCATGGTGCCTGTGCACACTTGGTTACCGGATGCGCATGTTGAGGCACCAACGGGTGGGTCAGTTATCCTTGCCGCAGTTTTGTTGAAGATGGGTGCCTATGGGTTTCTGCGTTTCAGTATCCCCATTGCGCCGGACGCGGCACGTGAGTTGGCGGGGTTGATGATCACACTGTCGCTAGTGGCGATTGTTTACATCGCCTTCGTGGCCTTGGTTCAGCGTGACATGAAGAAATTGATTGCCTACTCATCGATATCTCATATGGGGCTCGTAACACTCGGGTTTTTTGTTTTCAACACACAGGCCATGGAGGGTGCTATTGCCCAGATGATTTCGCATGGCTTTATTTCCGGGGCCTTGTTTCTTTGTGTTGGTGTCCTTTACGACCGAATGCATTCAAGAGAAATCTCCAGTTATGGCGGTGTGGTCAATAGCATGCCGTCGTTCGCATTTTTCTTTGTGTTTTTCGCAATGGCCAATGTGGGGTTGCCAGGGACTTCGGGCTTTGTTGGCGAATTTCTCGTCATCCTAGGCACTTATGCGGTCAATGGCTGGATTGCGGCGATCGCCGCAACGACACTGGTGCTGGGGGCTGCCTATACGCTTTGGATGGTAAAACGTGTAGTGTTTGGGCCTGTTGCTAACGATCAGGTGGCAGCGCTATCAGATATCAACCCCCGCGAAACCTGGATGTTGGCGTTGCTTGGTGCATCGGTTTTGTTGGTTGGATTATGGCCTTTCCCGCTGCTGGAATTGATGCACGCATCGGTAGACCAATTACTGGAGCAGGCCAGCGTGGTTAAGCTCTGATGACTTTGCTGTCGTTAAATATAGGTTCCGTTGCCCCAGAGATCATTCTTTCCTTTGTGGCTTGTGTTGTCCTGCTGGTCGACCTCTACCTGCCGTTGGCGCTCAAGGCCAGGGTGTCATTCCTTTTGTGTATCGGGGGCTTGTTTGCGGCGATCGTTGCATGTGTGGAGGGCTACAGTCTGTCCAGCGAATTCGCCATGAACGGTCTCGTGGTTGATGATGGAATTGGTGATGTCATGAAAACAGCGGTGTGTGGATTAGTACTGCTGACGTTTTGTTATAGCCGTCGTTATGCTGCAGACCGGGGGTTGCTTCGAAGTGAATATCTTGTTCTAGGATTGTTTGGCACTGTGGGGATGATGGTTATGGTGTCCGCGGCACACCTGGTCACGCTGTATGTAGGTCTAGAACTCCTCTCTTTGTGTCTTTATGGCATGGTCGCATTTCGTCGGGACGCCTTGCCTGCGACCGAGGCGGCGATGAAATTCTTCATCCTTGGGGCATTGGCTTCTGGCGTGTTGCTATATGGGATGTCGCTGCTCTATGGCTTGACCGGATCTTTGCAGATCTCCGAGGTGCGGGCCGCGATAACTGAGCTTCCGTCTACCGATAAAACGCTAGCGGTGGCAGTGGTGCTTGTTATTGCGGGTTTAATGTTCAAAATCGGTGCGGTGCCCTTTCACATGTGGGTGCCAGATGTTTATGAAGGGGCGCCGACGTCGACCACGATTTACCTGGCGAGCGCGCCGAAAATAGCGGGATTCGCTATTATTTTCCGTCTCTTGATCGAGACCATGGGTGATGTGGGGGTCTTGTGGCAGGACATACTGACTTTAGTGGCCTTGTTGTCTATTGGACTTGGCAATGTAGTTGCTATTGCGCAACAAAATATTAAGCGTATGTTGGCGTATTCTGGGATTTCCCACATGGGATTTTTCTTGTTGGGGATCTTAAGCGGTACGGCCGATGGGTATGCAGCGAGCCTGGCCTATATATTGATTTATGCGCTTATTACGGTGGCGACATTTGCTGTTGTCTTGAGCCTTTCTGGCCCGAATCACGAAGCCGAATATCTGAGTGACTACAAAGGGTTGGGGCGGGTGCATCCTTGGCTCGCCTTTCTCATGTTGCTGTTGATGGTTTCGCTGGCGGGGATCCCGCCGACGCTGGGATTTTTTGCCAAACTGGTCGTGTTGCAAGCTGTGATTGATGTGGGCCTGGTTTGGGTGGCTGTTGGCGCAGTTTTGTTTGCTGTGATCGGGGCGTTTTACTACCTTCGAATTGTCAAGCTAATGTATTTTGATGCACCGGCGGACAATTCGCCGATGCTGAATGTCGACAAAGTCGTACCGGTTATCTTATCTGTGAATGCACTGGCCATGGTCTTGGTCATGCCGTGGCTGGGGTTGTTGGCTGATCTGTGCCAAGACGTCGTGCGCTCGGCTGTTGGGTGAGGGAGGCGGGCACTATCTGATGTGCTAGAGGGGTGGATTTCCCCGTAAAAGAATTGACGCAGGGGGGCACTTTAGACCGATTTAAGAGCCCTTCTTGTGGTAAAATCCCTGTTGTAAATCGGAGTCTTTTTCTTACTGCAATTCAATTGAATTGCAGTGTCATCACGTGGTTTGGTTGATGACGCTTCCGCCACGTTTCACCCCCGATTTCAGTACTCATGTGAACGACATCGCTAGGGAAATAGTGCCTGCTAATCTAGAGCAGGAAATGCGCAAATCCTATCTGGATTACGCGATGAGCGTGATTGTGGGGCGGGCGTTACCGGATGTTCGAGACGGTCTCAAGCCCGTGCACCGAAGAGTGTTGTATGCGATGACGGTACTTGGTAACGAGTGGAACCGACCGTATAAGAAATCAGCGCGTGTAGTGGGTGATGTGATTGGTAAGTACCATCCTCACGGAGACTCTGCCGTCTACGATACGATCGTACGAATGGCGCAGCAGTTCTCGCTGCGTTATCCCTTGATTGATGGGCAGGGCAATTTTGGGTCCGTTGATGGCGATGCGCCGGCCGCGATGCGTTATACAGAAATTCGTCTCTCCCGAATAGCGCACGAACTCCTTGAGGATCTGGATAAGGACACGGTTGATTTCGTGCCTAATTATGATGAGAGCGAGATACAGCCGGTCGTGTTGCCGACCCGGATACCCAATCTTCTTATTAATGGATCATCGGGCATTGCAGTGGGGATGGCCACCAATATGCCCCCACATAATCTCAGCGAAGTCGTGACTGCATGTCTGGCCTTCATTGATAACGAGAATATGAGCGCCCGAGAATTAATGGAATTCTTGCCGGGGCCAGATTTCCCGACTGCCGGTCTGATCAATGGCGGTCGTGGAATACTCGATGCTTATGAGACTGGACGTGGCAAGATCTATGTGCGTGCCCGCGCTGGTATAGAGGATGCGTCTGATGGAAATCCAACCCGAATTGTTGTAACTGAATTGCCGTATCAAGTTAACAAAGCGAGGTTGCTCGAGAAGATTGCGTTGTTGGTCAGAGGTAAGCGCCTTGAGGGCATTACGGCGTTGCGGGACGAATCCGACAAGCAAGGAATGCGGATGGTAATAGAGCTCCGGAGAGGAGAATCTCCCGATGTCATGCTCAACAATCTTTATCGACATACACAGATGGAGACTGTGTTTGGCATTAATCTGGTTGCGTTGACCGGCAATCAGCCAAAACTGTTCAGTTTGCCAGAGCTGTTGGATGAGTTTGTTCGGCACCGGCGTGAGGTGATTACCCGTCGGACGTTGCATGAATTAGCAAAGGCTCGATCACGAGCCCATGTTCTTGAGGGTTTATCCGTAGCGCTTTCTAATATTGATGAGATAATCGCGCTGATCAAGTCGGCCGCGAGCCCCCAGGAAGCCAAGATCCAGTTGGTTTCTCGACAATGGCCGCCAGGCGCGGTGATGGGTATGCTCGACGAGGTTGACACTGCATTGTTTCGGCCGGCTGATGCGGACCCAGATACTGGCCTCGATGCAACCATGTATCGTCTGACAGAGGCTCAGGCACAAGCGATACTCGATCTACGACTCCACCGTTTAACGAGTCTGGAGCAAGAGAAAATTCACACGGAATATCGGAATCTGCTCGATCAGATTCGCGATTTGTTAGATATTTTGAGTAGCAGTTCGCGGCTAATAACGGTAATCAAATCAGAGTTGATCGATATCCGTGAGCGCTATGGTGATGAGCGTCGAACCGAAATTCTTGACGCGCAGATTGATTTGTCCGATGAAGATCTTATCCCATCGGAGGACTTGATGATCACGCTGTCTCACGCCGAGTACGTCAAAAGCCAACCCCTGGCCGATTATCAGGCCCAACGTCGGGGAGGACGTGGACGTGTGGCTGCGCGCACCAAGGAGGAGGATTTTATTCGCTCGATGTTCGTTGCCAATAGCCACGATACCCTGTTATGTTTCTCAAATCTCGGTAAAGTCTATTGGTTGAAGGCGTACCGCTTGCCGCAGGCCGGTCGACAGGCACGTGGCCGACCGCTTGTCAACCTTTTGCCGTTGGAAGGCAATGAGAAAATTACTGCTTTTTTGCGCCAAGACGGGACTGCTGATGAGCGCCATTTTGTTGTTATGGCGACGCGTAAAGGAACGATCAAGAAAACGTCGGTCGGCAGTTTCGGCCGGTCGCGATCGACCGGGCTCCGCGCGATTCAGTTAGCTGCTGAGGATGAGTTGGTTGAAGTGGCTATTACCAGTGGGCAAGCAGAGATCATTCTGGTGAGTTCAAATGGCAAAGCAATACGCTTTCCTGAGAGCAATGTTCGTGAGATGGGTCGTGCGGCTCGCGGCGTCAGGGGGATGTCCCTGCGCACTAATCAGTGGGTCGTTTCCATGATGGTGGTTGAAACTGAGGATGCCGATAAGGATATTCTCCTTGCCTCTGCTATGGGTAATGGTAAACGAACTCGGACGCGGGATTTCCCGGTCCGACGGCGCGGTGGTGTCGGGATAATCGCGATCAAGGATGGCGCTCGTAATGGGAAAACGATTGGGGCCCGTCAGGTGGAAGAGGGAGATCAGGTGGCGTTGATCACGGACAGTGGTAGGTTAGTAAGAACGGAGGTCTCTGAGATTTCACAGCTTGGACGCAATACTCAGGGCGTTCGCCTGATTGGGCTGAGTGAAGGCGAGGCGTTGGCGAGCATTGAACGAATAGATGAAAGTATGCATCTTGTTGTAGATGGTGTTGACGAGCTTGGGTTAGATTCCAAGGTTAACGGTGACTCGGTTTGAGTGAACATGTCTCAGAAGGATCAATTCAAACAACTGCGTGATCGAATCGATCAAATCGACGATCAGCTGTTGGGGTTGCTGAATGAGCGGGCGGGTTGTGCACTTGCGATCGGTAGCGTAAAGGAACGCACGGCCGGCGAGGTGGTCTATCGCCCGGAGCGAGAGGCCCAGATATTGCGTCGAGTGGTAGAGGCGACAGCCGGTCCTTTGACCCCAACACAGATCACGGGGATCTACAGGGAAATCATTTCGGCATGCAGAGGGGCGGAAGAAAAGCCCAAAGTTGCCGTGCTTGGGCCGGTAGGTACCTACAGCGAGACGGCGGCGGTTAAGCACTTTGGTCAGGAAGTTGCGATTGAGTTTGAGACCGGTATAGAAGAAGTCTTCCGTTCGGTTGAGACTGGAGACGCGGACTACGGCGTTGTGCCGGTAGAAAACTCTACCGAAGGGGGAATTGCCATCACGTTGGATTGCCTCGTCATCACGCCGCTGCGCATCTGCGGAGAAATCGATCTTCGAATTCGTCACGCGTTGATCGGCAAGGAAGCCGAGGCATCCGGCGGGGTGAAAGTCGTGCGGGCCCATCCCCAGGCACTTGCGCAATGTCGCAAGTGGTTAGATCGTCATCTACCGAATGTCGAACGGGTTCCGACCGCCAGCAATGCTGTCGCAGCGAATGAAGCGGCGCGAGATGTGTACAGCGTTGCCATTGCATCGGCGGAAGCGGCGGAACATTATGGTTTGACGGTATTGCATCGAAATATTGAAGATCAGGCCGGAAACACAACCCGATTTCTCATCATAGGCCGCCAGTGCGTCGATGGCAGTGGTTATGACAAAACCTCTTTAGTTTTGTCCGCTCACGGGCGTGATGCGCCGGGTTCTTTGCAACGATTGCTGGCGCCGCTTGCGATGCATGACATTAATATGACCAGCCTACAGTCACGGCCGTCGAAAACCGGACTTTGGGAGTACGTATTTTTCCTTGATTTTGAGGGGCATCAGAAGGAAGCATTGATCAGCCGGGCACTGGCTGACATCCAGAGGGAGTCAGCGTTGTTTAAGGTTCTTGGGTCTTATCCCAGGTCGCTTTAGATCGAGACAATCCATGAATTTGAATGACTTGGTTGTGCCCGGTGTCCGTTCGCTACAACCCTACCAGCCGGGGAAACCGGTAGAAGAACTGGAACGCGAGTTGGGTATCGAAGGTATCGTCAAGTTGGCGTCCAACGAAAACCCGCGTTCGCCAGCCGCCACCGTGCAACGGGCGATGGCGGCGGTAGCTGCGGAGATTTCTCGCTATCCTGATGGTAGCGGCTTTCAGCTGAAACAACGTTTGAGTAAGATGTTGAAGGTCACGCCGTCGAATCTTACCCTGGGTAATGGGTCTAATGATGTGCTCGAGTTGATCGTCAGGGCTTTTGTTCAGCCAGGCGAGGGTGTTGTCGTCTCTGCCCATGCCTTTGCCGTCTATGTGCTTTCCGCATCAGCTGCGGGGGCCAAAGTGCAAGAGGTGCCCGCACGAAACTGGGGTCATGATCTGGATGCTATGTTCGGTATGATCGACCGAGAGACGCGCGTGGTTTTTATCGCCAATCCAAACAATCCGACAGGTACTTGGGTGACCTCGACCAAGTTACGCCAATTCCTCGATGCGCTGCCTTCTCAGGTGATCGCTGTTGTCGATGAGGCGTACTTTGAGTATGTGGAAGAAGCCGAATACCCAGACTGCATTGAAATGCTTCCTATTTATCCGAATCTGATTGTGACTCGGACGTTCTCAAAGATTTATGGCCTGGCTGGTTTGCGAGTTGGTTATGCGGTCGCTTCTGAACAGATTACCGAAGTGATGAATCGCATCCGGCACCCATTTAACGTTAATTCGATTGCGTTGGCCGCTGCAGCGGGTGCGCTCGATGACCGGGAGTTTGTCGAGACCAGTCGGACGCTTAACCGAGAGCAAATGGCCGTCCTGTGTGAGGGATTCACTCGACTCGGATTAGACTGGATTCCGTCTGTGGGAAATTTTGTCACGGTAGATGTGGGGCAACCCGCCATGGATGTATTTAATAAGATGTTGTTGCAGGGGGTTATCGTCCGGCCTGTTGCTAACTACGGGATGCCCAATCATCTGCGGTTTACGGTAGGACTTGCTCTCGAAAACGACAAAGGCTTACGTGCGCTTGAGCAGGCGCTATCCCGGTGATGGCAGAGAAATCAGCTCCGGATGATTCGCAGGCATTACCACAATTAGCACGAATTGCAATCATTGGGGTCGGGATGATCGGAGGCTCATTTGCTCTTTCCCTCAAGGGTAAGGGGGTTGTCGGTGAGGTAGTGGGTTATGGCCGCAGTCGGGAGCGGCTAGAGACGGCACAGCATTTGGGCGTAATTGACCGATTCAGTTGCGATCTTGCTGAAGCAGTGGCGGGGGCTGATCTAATCTTTCTCGCGGCGCCAATTGATGCTTCTAAGACACTGCTTAAGGCGCTCGCGTCACTGGTGGGGCCCGAGGTGATCATCACGGACGCCGGCAGTGTGAAACAGGAAATCATCGCGGCTGCACAGCAGTTTCTTGAAGAGGGGTTTCCAATGTTTGTACCAGGGCACCCGATTGCCGGTAAAGAAAAAAGTGGTGTGACCGCGGCAGATGGGGATTTGTTTGTTGATCATCGAGTTGTTTTGACGCCGGTGGAAGAAACCAATCGTCATGCGACTCAGCGGGTGCGTCGACTATGGGAGACTGCGGGCGCTGATGTAGTTGAGATGGATGCGGTAGGGCATGATCGATTGCTCGCCATGACCAGCCACTTGCCGCATGCTGTAGCGTTTGCGCTGGTTGCACTCTTGGGTGAACAACAAAATGCAGAGGAATTTTTCCCGTTGGCAGCCGGGGGCTTTTATGATCTCACGCGGGTTGCATCTAGTGATCCTGTGATGTGGCGGGATATTTTCTTGAATAATAAGGAGCCAATACTCGCGGGTATTGACGGCTACATCACTGTTTTTGAGCGTATCAGAGAGTTGATTCGATCGGGAAACGGAACTGAACTGGAAGCGATTTTTGAGCACGCTCGGAAAACGCGAGCCAGGATCAAAACGGGGCAGGTTGTTTAAAGGCGCCACAATCGATGTTGGCATGAATTATTTAGTTACACCTGGTGGCGCTCTCCACGGTGAAGTAGAGGTGCCTGGGGACAAGTCAATAAGTCATCGAGCCTTGATCCTGAGTGCGCTCGCGGAAGGGCCATCGGAGGTAACCGGGCTGCTGGAAGGTGATGATGTACTGGCTACTGCTCGTGCGTTAGGGCAGGTGGGTGTCAAAATTGACATTACCAAAGGCGAGCGGTGTCTCGTGCAAGGGCGCGGACTCACTGGCTTAACACCTCCTACCGCACCACTCGATTTGGGCAATTCCGGTACCGGGTTTCGGTTGCTGAGCGCGGTGTTAGCCGGGCAACCATTTGCGTCAACATTGACCGGCGATCATTCTTTACGTAAACGACCGATGACTCGAATCATTGATCCGTTGACTCTCATGGGGGCAACAATTAATTCGGGCAAGGGGGGACATCCTCCGCTTAATATTCTTGGGCGCTACCCGTTAAGCTCGATCGAGTATGAATTGCCTATCGCTAGCGCACAGACCAAGACAGCGGTGTTATTGGCAGGTCTTAATGCGAATGGTGTGACCCGTGTTCGTGAGTCGGCCCAGACACGTGACCATACTGAAAACATGTTGATTGGGTTTGGGTGTCCGGTTGAGGTGGGCGACGGTGCCATATCACTTTGTGGAGGAAGTCGATTAAGTGGGCGTACGTTTTCGGTTCCCCGCGATTTCTCATCAGCTGCATTCTTTCTTGTCGGCGCGCTCATTGGGTCTGAATCGGAGTTGACTTTGCCGGGTGTTGGCATTAATCCCACTCGAACAGGGGCGCTGGACATATTGCGCTTGATGGGAGCCGATATTCAAATCATGAACCATCGGAACGTAGCGGGGGAACCGGTCGCTGACCTCAAGGTAGTCGCGTGCAGGCTCAGGGGGGTTGATGTCCCCAGCGCTTTGGTTGCTTTAGCAATTGATGAATTACCAGTATTGGCAATCGCAGCTGCCTGCGCCGATGGGAAAACATCGATTACTGGGGTGGGCGAGCTCAGAGTTAAGGAGAGTGATCGCATCCGCTCTATTGTCGACGGGTTACGCGCGTTGACTATTGATGTAGCGGAATATTCTGATGGCATGACTATCACCGGCGGTCGTTTTTCTGGTGGCCAAGTCGATAGTTGTGGCGATCATCGTATCGCAATGGCATTTGCGCTGGCCGGCAGTGTCAGCCGAGGGCCCGTTCGAGTAATGGATTGTGGGTTGGTGCAAACCTCCTTTCCCGGGTTTAGTGACGTGGCGCGCAAGGCAGGTTTGCGTCTGGAAGTAGAGTCGCCGTCGTGAGTGACCTGTTGGCTCCAGTTTTGACCTTGGACGGCCCTAGCGCGACGGGCAAGGGAACGGTCGCGGCAGAAGTCGCTAGGGACTGCGGCTGGGGTTTGCTCGATAGTGGTGCGCTGTACCGGGCATTTGCCTATATTGCGGACCGCAAAGGGGTTGTGGTGCAGGATGATGTGGCGATACGTCTATTGGGGAATGAGTTGGATTTAAAGTGTTCTTTGGGGCCAGGAGGTACGGCCGTGATTTTGTGGGGTGATGTCACTTTGGCTGATGAGATCCGCACTGAGTCGGTGGCCGAGCGGGCGTCGTATTACGCCGAACGCCCTTCTGTGCGGGAGGCACTTCTTCAACAGCAGCGTTCGAATCGGCGTCTACCGGGACTTGTCGCGGACGGTCGTGACATGGGCACCCGGGTATTTCCCGATGCTAAAGTCAAAATCTTTTTGACGGCGGCGCCAGAGGTGCGTGCAAGAAGACGTTATAACCAGTTGAACGAAAAGGGAATTAATGCTAGCCTCGCGGCTGTCAAAGAGGCGATGCGGGCGCGAGACCAACGTGATGAACAGCGGGAGATCGCGCCTATGAAAGCGGCCGCCGATGCGGTGGTGATCGATACCACGCAACTAGAAATTTTGGAGGTAGTAACCAAAGTGAAAGCGTTACTGTTGTGTCCTTGACGCGCTCAAAGGATCACATCAGTTATTCGTGAGGAAGGTGCACAGAAAACACGTGACCTAGGTTTATTAAAAGGAAGCCAATACACGAAGTATTTCTTTCGTGGGAGGCATTTGTTGGACCTTTTGAGAACCAATGGTTTTCCCTATCAACCCTTAATTGTTCAACGGCGATTGCCGTTCTTAAATTCACACCATGTCAGAAAATTTCGCACAACTCTTAGAAGAATCTCTTAGTCGGTCGGTCATGAAGCCTGGTGCGGTTATCGAAGCCGAAGTGGTCGATATCTCAGCAGACTTTATTATTGTCAATGCAGGCCTTAAGTCCGAAGCTGAAATCCCAGTCAGTCAATTTAAAGATGCCGCTGGCAATCTGGATATATCGGTCGGGGACAAAGTTGAAGTAGCAATTGAAGTAGTTGAGGACGGGTTTGGTAACACTCGGTTATCGCGTGAGCGTGCCCGCCGAGCCCGGTCTTGGGAGATGCTGGAAAAAGCATTTGAAGAGCAATCGATTGTTACCGGGAATATGACAGGCACGGTCAAAGGGGGGTTCACCGTAGCGATCGAGGGGGTCAGGGCATTTCTGCCTGGCTCGTTGGTCGACATCCGGCCGATCTCTGACATGGCTTCTCTCGAAAATAAAGAGCTCGAATTCAAGGTGATTAAACTTGATCAAGTAAGAAATAACGTGGTGGTGTCCCGCAGGGCGGTGGTTGAGAAAGAAATGGAGGCCGAGCGCAAACAGTTGCTTGAGAATATTGAGGAGGGGCAGGTTATTCGCGGTGTGGTTAAGAATCTTACGGACTACGGTGCATTTGTGAATCTTGGTGGGCTCGATGGGCTCCTTCATATCACTGACATTTCATGGAAACGCGTCAAACATCCTTCCGAAGTGGTCAATGTTGGTGACGAGGTGGATGTGCGGGTGTTGAAGTTCGATCGTGAGCGCAATCGTGTTTCACTGGGAATGAAACAGCTGGGCGATGATCCATGGACAGATATCAGCCGGCGTTATCCGGAGAGCAGTCGATTGTTTGGAAAGGTCACCAATGTTACTGACTATGGTGCGTTTGTGGAGCTAGAAGAAGGAATTGAGGGATTGGTTCATGTCTCAGAAATGGATTGGACCAATAGAAATGTGCATCCGAACAAGGTGTGCCACGTCGGTGATGAGATCGAGGTGATGGTGCTGGACGTTGATTCCGATCGTCGTCGAGTGTCGCTCGGCATGAAGCAATGCAAGGCCAATCCATGGGAAGAATTTGCTGCTATACACAATAAAGGTGATCAAATCACTGGGCAGATTAAGTCTATTACTGATTTTGGCGTTTTCATAGGTCTCGATGGTGGAATTGATGGATTGATTCACCTGAGCGATTTATCATGGGATGAGACCGGTGATGATGTTGCGAGAAACTACAACAAGGGAGATGAGGTCACGGCCGTGGTGCTCGCCGTTGACGCGGATAGGGAACGTATCTCTCTTGGGTTGAAACAGTCACAGTCTGATCCATTTCTAACGTTTGTCTCGGAAAATCCAAAGGGTTCACTCGTGAAAGGGACGGTCGAGAGCGTTGATGCGAAGGCGGCGACGATTAAATTGGCCGATGGTGTGGAAGGCATGTTGCGGGCGACAGAACTTTCTCGCGATTACGTTGAAGACGCACGAATCTCACTTAACGAAGGGGATACTGTCGAGGTCAAAGTGACAAGCATCGAACGAAAAGACAGGCGGATAACGCTCTCGATAAAAGCGATGGAGCTTGATCGTGGGAGTCAGGCGGTTAGGGGTTACGGGACCCAGGCTATTGGGACGACGTCTCTCGGGGATAAGTTAAAAGAACAGCTGGATAAATCCCCCGAGCCAAGTTGAGGCAGTTCGCATTATGGACGACACGGATAACACTGGTCGGTCAACAATTACAAAGTCTGAACTGATTGAGCAGTTGACGATTGATCAGCTGCATCTAGATCCGAAAGATGTTCAGGTTTCAGTCGACGCGCTTCTCGATCGAATCAGTCGTTCGTTGATTAACGGTGATCGGATTGAGATTCGTGGATTTGGCAGTATTAGTCTGCGGTACCGTGAACCGCGGTTGGGGCGGAATCCAAAAACCGGTGAACCGGTGCCTGTTCCCGGTAAGTACGTCCCTCATTTTAAGCCGGGGCGATTTCTACGGGAGCGGGTTAACCGCCTGCTCGGTGTGACGGCCGACGCAACAGATATTGATTAGGGTTATCGTCGACCACCCCCGAGGCACCGCGCACGCATTACGCCCGCTGTGCTGTGTCCGGGGTCAGCGGCGGTTAGTTAGCGAGCCGGCCAGGCTAAGGGCGCGGTGTTGAGTTGTTGCGGCGTGAGGCAAGATGAAAAGACTTTTCCTTATCCTCGTTACGTTTCTGGTTGCTCTATTAGGACTGACGTTCGCAGTACATAATCCGCAACAGGTTGAGGTTCACTACTACTTTGATTGGATCTGGCGGGGTTCACTTGCTTTGTTGTTGTTTCTCACGTTAACCGTTGGCTTATTGATGGGTTGGTTAGCGGGGCGATTAAGGGGTTTTATTCAGAAGAAACAAGGAAATCGGCGCTCGCGGATAGGCGTCGATTCAAGGGATGCCTCTCTCAGGCCACGTAATGTGTCTCGTCAATTCAATGACGTGAACGAGTAGCAGATATGGATCCAATCTGGTTGATCGTTCTCTTGCCGCTCGCTGCTGGGTCGGGATGGTATTTTGGACACCGTAATGTTGTTCAGGTAGCGAATCACGCGGCAGGTTCGTTACCTGCTGCCTATTTTCGTGGACTTAACTTTCTACTTAATGAACAGCATGACAAAGCGCTTGATGTTCTTGTGGGGGCCTTAGAATCCCACGGCGATACCGTTGAGGTGCAGCTAGCATTGGGCACGCTTTTTCGGCGCAGGGGTGAGTTGGAGCGGGCAACGACCGTTCATCAGAATCTTGTTGCACGAGAAGGTCTTGAACCCAGTTACCGTTTGCAGGCCCTTTTTGAGTTGGCTCAGGACTACTACAAGGCAGGTCTTCTGGATAGGGCTGAAAACCTTTTGCTTCAGGTTAGGGGCGGACGTGAGATGGAGGAGTCGGCAAACCAACTGTTATTGCAGATTTACGATCAAGAAAAAGAATGGGACCGAGCGTCCAGTATTGCTCGCTCCTTACAGAGTTTCGTTAATAACGGTGCATTCGATGGTGTGATTGCACAGTATCAATGCGAGGTGGCTGAGGCGGCTATTGCGGCGGGTCGCTACCAGACCGCGCGTTCAAAGGTTGCTGATGCCTTATTGGCCGACCAGGACTGTGTCAGGGCTTTGATCCAGTCTGGGCGTTTGGATGCTCTAACCAATGACCATCGGTCTGCATTGGCGATGTGGGAGCGGGTTGTGCAGTCGCGACCTGAATTGCTTGATGAGGTTATCGGGTTGGTTGAGCAGAGTTGTACGATGCTTCAAGACAAAACCGCTTACCAGGGTTTTCTGGAACGTTATTTAGATCGGAACCGCACCAGCACTCGCGCGCTAATGTCCATGGTCGACTTGTTGTCTTCCTTCGGGAGTGGGGGGGAGGTTTTCCGTTATCTGGAAGATTGGCTCGAGAATAACCCATCGATAGTTGCTTTAGTGTTGCTGTTGCAGCACCGACCTGCGGACGCAGGAAAGTGGTCTGCCGGGAGTTCCCAAGTGATTGGACGTCTGGCCGGTGAGTTAGTGGACCATGATGATGGTTATGAATGTCGCCAATGCGGATTTCAGGGCCGCGCGATGCACTGGCAATGCCCCGGTTGTCGTCGCTGGAACTCGATCCTGCCGAGGCAACTTTCGATCTAAACGGGAATAAAAACTGTGACAGATGGCACTGACGGAAACAGGACGGTGGATGATGATAGTCCGCACTTGCCCAATGGAATGGTGAGTCAATCGGAAAATCGTTTCCTTTTGAATAATAAGGAGTCCTGTTATGAAAATATTGAAAGGCATGGGTGCCCTGGCTTTGTTGTCGCTGATGTCTCCCGTCTTGTCAGCGGGAGTCAATATCAATACAGCCGATTCAGTGGCACTGGCCGATGGCTTAAAGGGTGTCGGGCCACGACTGGCAGAGTCGATTATTGCTTATCGAGAAGCCAATGGGCGCTACTGGGCTGTCGAGGATCTGGTTCAGGTCAAAGGGATTGGAGTCCGCCTTGTTGATGACAACCGAGATGTTGTCGAGGTGTGGGTTGAGCCTGAGGAACAAGACATCACCGACTTCTCAGGCGAGGCCATGTCGATTCCGGTCCATGAAATCTACTGATAAACTACGTCTGAAGGAAAGGGAAGGGAAGGGTGCCATGATGGGCACCCTTTTCTTTATTTCTCGATTCGCAACATGGGTCTAAGGTCAACTCTTTCAGTCGGGACTCGGGTTCAATGAAAATTGCAATGATTGGAAGCGGTTATGTCGGTCTGGTGACTGGCGCTTGTCTCGCTGAGGTGGGAAATACGGTGACGTGTGTGGATCTGGACTCAGACAAGGTCAAAGCATTGAATGGGGGCGTAATACCTATATTCGAGCCAGGTCTGGATCGGATTGTCGCTGCCAATAGGGCAGCGGGGCGCCTGTCCTTTACTACCGAGGTACAAGATGCGATTGAGGTAAGTGAAATTATCTTTATTGCGGTAGGCACGCCGGCCGATGAAAACGGGGCGGCTGACTTGCAGCATGTACTGGCCGCGGCGGGTTCAATTGGTGAGGTGATGACCGAGCCAAAGATAATTGTCATCAAGTCAACGGTGCCGGTAGGAACGGCACATCGCGTGAAACAGACCATTGAAGATCAATTGACTTTGCGTAGCCTTGATATTCCATTTTACGTCGTGTCGAATCCAGAGTTTCTTAAAGAGGGTTCGGCAATAGAAGATTTCCTGAAGCCGGATAGAATTGTCATCGGAGTGGAGGATCAAGCGGTTAAAGAGACGATGAAGGCGCTGTATGCCCCATTTAATAGGAATCGAGATCGCTTGATTGTGATGGATGTCGTCTCAGCGGAATTGACTAAATATGCCGCCAACTCCATGCTTGCTACCAAGATTTCTTTCATGAACGAAATGGCGAATATTGCTGAACGAGTGGGTGCAGATATAGAAAATGTTCGCCGAGGTATCGGATCGGATCCTCGCATAGGGCACCATTTTATTTATCCAGGATGCGGCTATGGGGGTTCGTGTTTTCCCAAAGATGTTTCGGCGTTGGCCAGTACCGCAAAAATGTTGGGCTATGACACGCCACTGTTGGATGCGGTCGAGTTGGTGAACAAACGGCAGAAATCAGTGCCGATACTGAAGATCAAACGGCGCTTTGGAGATGATCTGTCCGGGCGGCATTTTGCTATCTGGGGGTTGGCATTTAAACCGAATACGGATGATATGCGGGAAGCACCCAGTATTCTCGCAATACGTGAATTGATAGCGGCAGGTGCCACCATTGCCGCGTTTGATCCGGTCGCTCGGGCGAACGCGGAGATTGAATTTAGAGGTCTTGAAGGGCTTAGTTTTTCGGACGATCCGTATGACGTATTAAGGGGTGCCCATGCATTGATGCTGTTGACAGAGTGGTCCATGTTTCGCAGTCCAGATTTGGCTCGAATGGCCGACTTGCTAGAAGAGAAGGTGATTATCGATGGGCGCAATGTTTTCGATCCGAACGACATGCGCAGAGACGGTTTTGAGTACTTTGGTATTGGCCGGGGTGAACCCCAGTTCGACCTCGTCAAGCAGTAGGTGCAGGAATTCAGGTTAGATGCGGAAAGACATATGTTCTTGAACCAACTAGAAAAGATACCGAATATCCTCGTGGTCGGGGACTTAATGCTAGACCGCTATTGGTTTGGGGCGGTTGATCGAATTTCGCCCGAGGCGCCCGTGCCCGTCCTCTCGGCAGAAAGGACGGAGGTGCGAGCGGGTGGCGCTGCTAACGTCGCAATGAATCTAGCTGTGTTAGGGGCTAATACCAGTTTGTTGTCAGTGATTGGTGACGATGACGCGGGACGAACTGCGACAGATCTTCTTGGTAGCGCTGGTGTCAATCGGCATTTGCATCTCGATCAGGCGATGAATACGACAGAGAAGTTGCGCATCATTTCTCGACAGCAGCACTTGTTGCGGGTTGACTTCGAGCAGAATCCAAGCACAGAGGTGTTGGAGCGTTGTGCACTGGACTACCAACAGCTGGTTAGCACTGCTGATGTGGTGGTGTTATCGGATTATGGTAAGGGGGGGTTGGGTTCGGTGCAGGCAATGATTGAATTGGCGCGTGGGCGCGGCCTGCCGGTGGTGGTTGATCCTAAAGGGTCAGAGTACGGAAATTATCGTGGCGCAACTGTTGTGACGCCTAATCTGCAGGAATACGAATTGGTGGTGGGGGCGTGGCAGTCTGAGGCGGAAATGAGTGAAATGGCCGCAACACTCTTGGCAAAGCATGGTTTAAGCCAGCTCTTGGTGACGCGCGGTGCCGGTGGAATGACCTTGTTTAGACTTGATGAGGCACCCCTGTCGCTTCCGGCTAGAACACAGGAGGTTTATGACGTTACCGGGGCGGGCGATACCGTTGCTGCGGTTGTTGCTATGGGATTGGCCATGGCCGCACCATGGTCTGATGTTCTGTCCGTTGCCAACGCGGCAGCCGGCGTTGTGGTTGGTAAGTTAGGTACGGCTGTCGCGACGCTTGAAGAAATTAAGACGTTTCTTGGCCGGCTGTAAAAGCATGATTATTGTCACGGGTGGTGCAGGATTTATTGGCAGCAATCTCGTGCGCGCACTCAATGAGCGGGGTTGTTCCGACATTCTACTGGTGGACTGCGTTGAAAGTGTTGATCAAATCGACAACCTGACAGATCTATCGATTAGTGATTACATCGATAAAGATGAATTTCGACGACGTCTGGAGCGTTCGGCGGGGTTTGGCGCGGTAGATAGGGTCTACCACCAGGGAGCTTGTTCCGACACAATGGCAGTTGATAGCCGCTATATGTTGGAGAATAATTATTCGTTCTCGCGCGATCTCCTAGAGTGGTGTGTCGGTCGTCGGGTACCTTTGATCTACGCGTCGTCGGCAGCTGTTTATGGTAGCGGTGCGGAGTTTTCTGAAAATACCGGAGTCGAGCATCCGATTAATGTTTACGCCTACTCGAAAAGTCTTTTCGATAACTACGTGCGGCAGGCTATGCTTCGTGCAAAAAGTCAAATTATTGGCTTGCGTTATTTCAATGTTTATGGCCCGCGTGAGTCACATAAGGGACAGATGGCATCGATGGCATGGCACTTCTATCAACAGTTCGTAGAGAACAGAAAGGTGCGTTTGTTCCGCGGAACCGGTGGTTATGGTGATGGCGAGCAATTGAGAGATTTTGTTTCTGTTGACGATGTTGTCAAGGTCAATTTGTTTTTCTCAGATCACACAGAAATAAGTGGTATCTATAACGTAGGAACTGGCCACAGTCGCTCATTTAACGACTTAGCGCTAACTGTGATCAATGGGTTGGCCCTGTTGAACGGAGAACCCGTGGTTGAGCAGCAACAGGCGTTAAGTCGAGGCTGGCTAGAATATTTTTCGATGCCTGATGCATTGGCATCGCGTTATCAAAGTTTTACCGAGGCAGATATCAGTCGACTTCGCAAACTAGGATACGCGACACCGTTCTTAACACTCGAGGAAGGCGTCACAAAGTACGTAACCGAGCTACATCACCGTGACAGGTCCGTTCTGAATGAATGACTTGATTAAGACGGGGTGCATTTTAGTGACGGGTGGTGCGGGATTTATTGGGTCTGCGTTTATTCGTCAGTTGCTCGAGTTGACAGATTACCGAGTCATTAATATAGATGCGTTAACTTATGCGGGCAATCTTGCGACCGTTTCTGATGTTGGGAAAAGTCCACGGTATGAGTTTGTTCACGCAGACATCATCGATGGGCCCCGAATGCGGCAACTATTTGAAATCAATCAGCCGTTGGCATTGGTGCATCTCGCCGCGGAGTCGCATGTGGATCGCTCGATTGATGGGCCCGGCGTGTTTATTACGTCGAATATTGTCGGTACCTACACTTTGCTTGAAGAGGCCCGTCGGTATGTGGCCGAGTCAGACAGCGAGGCAGCAGCGAAGTTTCGATTTCATCATGTCTCCACGGATGAGGTGTTCGGTTCATTGGGGTGTGCTGGGGAGTTCACCGAGGAGTCCCCCTATTTGCCTAACTCGCCTTACTCAGCTAGTAAGGCCGCTTCTGACCACCTGGTTCGAGCGTGGGGTGAAACGTTTCGACTGAATACCTTGGTATCGAATTGTTCCAATAATTACGGGCCTTACCAATACCCAGAGAAGCTGATACCCGTCATTGTGCAGACTGCGCTAAGGGGAGAGGCAATTCCAGTATACGGGAAGGGGGATAACGTTCGCGATTGGTTGTTTGTTGAAGATCACGCACGGGCGTTGGTCGAAATTCTTCAAAATGGCGTAGTCGGGCGAACATATAACGTTGGCGGTAATGCCGAACGATCCAATCTTGATGTCGTTCAGGAGGTTTGTGCTGTTCTGGACGAAATTCGCCCACGACAACAAGGTGGTCGGTATGCGGACTTGATTGAATTTGTCACCGATCGACCGGGGCACGATTACCGATATGCCATCGATAACTCTAGAATTATTTCAGAACTCAATTGGAAACCGCTGGAAAGTTTTAGCAGCGGTATTCGAAAGACAGTCAGATGGTACGTCGACCAGCAGTCGGGTTGGACTGAGACGGTACTTGCCGGTAAGGGAGATGAGACTCGGCGCGGACTTGGAGCGACATGATGAGAGGCTTGTTACTGGCCGGTGGTTCGGGTACGCGCCTGTCACCTTTGACGCGGGTTGTTTCAAAGCAGTTGTTGCCGGTTTACGACAAGCCGATGATTTATTACCCCCTATCAGTTCTGATGTTGACAGGGATTCGAGACATTCTTGTTATTTCGACGCCGCTGGATACGCCCAGCTATGAGCGGTTACTGGGTGATGGAAGTCAGTGGGGCATCAACATTTCTTATGCCGTACAGGCGGCACCGGAAGGGATTGCACAAGCCTTCATTTTGGGAGCGGAGTTCATTGGTGCCGCGAGCTGTTCGCTGGTCCTAGGCGACAATATTTTTTACGGAGCTAATTTCAGCACACGACTCCGTCAAGCAGCTGAGCTTAAGAAGGGTGGGCGAGTGTTCGCTTACCCTGTTCATGACCCCGAGCGATACGGTGTAGTTTCCTTTAACGAAGCCGGCACTGCTATTGATCTGGAGGAGAAGCCCAAGCATCCAAAATCACGATATGCGGTGACTGGATTGTATTTTTACGATAATCAGGTGGTAGATATTGCCCGCTCTCTCGTTCCCTCAGAGCGTGGTGAACTCGAGATAACGGACGTCAATCAACACTATCTCGATCGTGGGGAGCTGGCTGTTGAGGTCCTTGGCCGGGGAATGGCGTGGCTCGATACCGGTACGCATGATTCATTACTGCAAGCCTCGAATTTCATCGAGGCGATAGAGAGTCGGCAAGGTATGAAGGTGGCGTGCCCTGAAGAGATTGCGTTTGGGATGGACTATATTGATCGTGAGCAATTAAACGCGCTGATTAGCGATATGGGTGATACTGGCTACGCAGACTACCTGCGTCACTTGGAATAACTCGGTCTATGGGTGCGCAAAGGAGATCGAACTCCAGTTGGCCTAAAAATTTGAGGCGTCTAATCACTCGACATGCCCCTGGTTTCTTCATGAGTGGGATTTTATGTTGAATCCGATTTTTCACAGTGTGACGAAGCATTGGCAGCTGGTTTATGCCATCACTCGGCGTAACATCTTAACGCGTTATCGAGGTTCATTCCTTGGACTCCTGTGGTCGCTGGTAACCCCGTTGCTCCGGTTGGGCATCTATACATTCGTCTTTGGGACAATTTTGAATGTCCGATGGCCGAACGAAGCGGGTGACACGTTAGATTTCTCAGCGGTGCTTTTTGCCGGACTGATTTGCCATGCGTTTGCGGCAGAAATCTTGGTGCAGTCGACCAGTCTGATCATAGGAAACCGGCAATATGTCAAGAAAGTCATTTTTCCTTTAGAGAGTCTGCCTTGGGTGGTTGTTCTCGCAGCGCTGTTTCAGTTAATGGTTAGTAGCATAGTGCTCGTCGTATATGTCTTTATTCTCAAGGCGGAACTATCTTGGACGGTGGTCTTTTTACCTTTGCCTTTTGCTGCATTGGCATTGATGATGTTGGCCATCGCGTGGCTGGTATCGGCGACGGCTGTTTTTGTCCGTGATGTGACCCAGGTTGTCGACTTGGCAACGGTGGGATTGCTTTTTCTAAGCCCAATCTTTTTTCCGGTTACCGCTTTGCCCGAAATGTTGCAACCATTTATTTACCTTAATCCGATCTCGTTTATCGTCGAGCAAGTCAGAGCGATATTGCTATATGGAGAAATGCCAGATCTGGTTGGGCTTTTGCAGTATGGGGTAATAAGTTTGATCGCATGTCGACTGTCTCTGGGTTGGTTTCAGCGGCTACGCCCGGGCTTTGCTGATGTCATCTGATTCCGTTATTACTGTTGAGAATCTCGAAAAGTCATATCGGCTTTATTCTCAACCGCTTGATCGGGTGCGTGAAGCGCTGTCTTTTCGCAGACACGCATTTCATACAGAGTTTCATGCTTTGAAAGGGATTAGTTTTGAGATTGAAAAAGGTGAAACGGTTGGATTGATCGGTCCAAATGGGTCCGGGAAATCAACTTTGCTCGAGATTCTGTGTGGGACATTAACGCCGACTAGAGGAACGGTGCAGGTTGAGGGGAAGATTGGCGGGTTGTTAGAGCTTGGCGCCGGCTTTAATCCGGACTTTACGGGTCGTGAGAACGTTTACCTTAACGGATCTATCTTTGGTTTTTCCAGAGAGGCTATAGATAACAAGATCGATGATATAGAGAGTTTTGCTGACATTGGTCATTTCGTGGATCGCCCAGTGAAAACCTATTCCAGCGGAATGTATGTTCGTTTGGCGTTCGCAGCGATGATTGGCCTAGATCCAGACATCCTAGTTATTGACGAGGCCTTGGCCGTTGGTGATGTTCGCTTTCAACGAAAATGTTATCGACATTTTCGGAATCTTCAGGCCACTGGAACCACGATTCTTTTTGTTAGTCATGCGGTAGATTTAATCCGAACCCACTGTAGTCGTGCCATTCAATTAGAGGGTGGCCAAATCGCATCAATTGGTTTGCCCAAAGCGGTAGTGCAGGGATACCTTGAATCGCTTTTTTTAAGGCACGGTGAGAGTGTCACAGTAGCTAATGATTCGAATACAACACCGAGTGTTGCGCAGAATACGCAGTCTGCCCCAGACACCGCGCAGCGAAGCTACAATCCAGACGAGCATCGATGGGGTGATGGGCGGGCAAAAATCATTAGCTATTCCATCATAGGAGACGAGGTGGAAGAACCGGTGATATATGCGCGTGGTGCTTCGGTAGAGATTCGCATGCAGATTCATTTCTTTGAGTCGCTTCGAAGCCCCATTTACGGATTGACTATCAGAACATTAGATGGTGTGACTGTGTTCGGTGCCAATACGCGCAGTCGCTATCTAACCGTGAAAACACCATCCTCCGGGGATGAGACCGAGATCGTCTTCAAGTTCCAGCTAAATGTCTTAGCGGGAGATTACTTTATCTCTCTGGGGGTCGCGGATGATGACGAACAGACTGACCAGGTTGCGGTGGATAGACGCTATGATATGTTGCATGTAATCGTCAAGGGTGGTCCCGATGACCTTGGTTTCGCAGACATGCAAATGAGTATTTCGGAATTAGCGTGAATGTTCAGAGCATCCTCCCCAGTTGGTAGGCGATTGTGCAGCGTGAGGCAGTAGTGAACCGTGGGGATCTGGGCCGAATTACTTACGGATTATTTTCTCCTTAGCGCTTTGTCGCGATTCGATCCTAATCTGTCGTCGGCACATCCAGCCAAACCAGTCAAAATGATAGGTAAGCGATCCAAGGGCCATATAAAGGTCACGGTTCCCCGTTGTGTGGCCAGTTGCTTTGTCTAGCAGGTAGTAATAAAGGAGACGGATCCAGGTGTATTTTGAGTTGCCGTAGGACGCAAGTGCTGAAGCCTTATGTGGGGTATCTGGAGTGCCTGTTCTAAGCCGAATGACCGTTGAGAACAACTGCAGACCACGGTACTGGTTCATAAAGACTTCTAAAAAGAAAACACGATAGTGGTTGAATGCATTGACCATCGGCGAGATGGGGGCCTTTAGCATTAATGACAGCATTAGAGCGTGCCGGCTCAACCAAGTGCCCATCCGTCCCAACCTAGTATGGTTGGGAAAAAGAGAAGACTTAATTGGGGAAGCAGGGTCGCTGCATGACATTGCATGAGTTCGAATGTCATGGAACTTGCTAATCATTCGTGTGATTAGCGTTTTGCCTACCGAACGAATCATATGGGGCCTATTGAAGCTTGTGTGGCCTATTACGTTACCTTCGTGTTGACGGTAATCGTACAGCGGTTCCGGGATATAGCGGATAGAGCCATTCATGAACGCGGCCATTGCGATCCAGTGATCGTGGTATGCATCACTGACACGATTTGGAAACGGCAGGATGGTGTCGAGTAGGTTCTTTCCAAAGAGACATGCGGCGCCGGTGATGGTGTTGGCTGCCATAAGAACACGTAAATTGGTGTAGTTATTCTTCCTGCCTGTCCAGTAGGTGTTGGCGATTGTGGTGCCCTGTCCATCGACTAACCGCATATCGCTGTAAACGAGGGCCGTACCCTGCGTGAATACATTAGTCAAACGAGTTAGTTTTTCCGGGTACCAATAGTCGTCTTGGTCACACAATGCAATGTATTCTGTATCTGAAGTGACATAACTGAGGGCCCTTTCAAAGTTCTTATAGAAACCGACATTTTTTGAATGCAAGATCAATTGGAAGCGTTCGTCCCTGGCACAGAGGATCCGTATCTCAGATAAAACGTGATCGTCCGATGCATCATCGCAGACGATGCATCGCCAGTTTTCCCGTGTCTGACGCAGTAGAGAATCCAACTGAATCTTAAACAAGTCAATCTTCGGTTGGTACGTGGGCAAGCAGATAGTAATCATACCGCCTTGCCTGTGGTCCTCTTCACGGGCTAGTGGTTCTCGAACCTGTTCTGAACACGGAAGCGTCGTTTTACATATGAATCCTACTTCCTTAGTACCGTCTTCAAAGGTTGCGCGATAGGCGAACGAAATGTGGCGTTCAGTATTTGCGGAATGCAAAGTGAAATAACCCCAAAACCCGATATAAAGCGAATACTCTTCGCTCCCATTAGTCAATGAACCTCGTAGATCGCCCCGCCGTTCATTAAGGTACTGCATGTTTTGCCATGAATGATCAAAGCCGATCTCAAGTGACACCATTCGAGGCAACAGATTATTGATGTATCCCGAAAAGATGATGGCAGTCCCTGAGCCAACGGGTTCCCATTCGTCTGGGTACTGTTCAAAACTGACTCGTCGTTCCATCACCAGTGCTCAATGACCAAACAGTGTACTGTGGTCGAGGAAAAGCGTTAATTGTTATCGCGAAAGAGGTATTGTAGAGAGGATGCAATCTCGAAATCTTCTGAGTCCAGCGAGAGATTAATGTTGTAGTAGGGGTCTCCTTTAGAAAGCAGCAGTCTATGTCGTTGTTGAAAGCGCGCTACTTCCGTTTGAAACCGAGCGAGTTTCTCTGGTGTATCCTCATAACCGCGAGTGGCGGATTCAAGATGATAAGCCTGAGCGTTCGGGGTATAAACATTGAGGTATCCTGCTTCTAGAGCTCGGAGGCAAAAGTCAACGTCGTTGCACGCCGTTGCGAGCGAAGTATCGAAGCCCGAGAGGGCTTCGAAGACATGTCGGTCAAACATCATGAAGGCACCAGTGACCGCGCTAACATTTTGAATGAGACTGGCTCTATGGTAGTAGCCATCGTCACCGCTTGATCGGCCTTTGTGTGAATGACCAGCGTAGCCTCCAACGCCGAGAATAATACCGGCGTGTTGAATGGTTCCATTAGGGTAGAAAAGTTTTCCGCCGACAACCCCTACCTCCGGTCGTTGTGAATGTTGTAGAAGGGCGGCCAGCCAGTCCCATGAAATGATTTCAATATCATTGTTGACTGAGACGATATGTTTCCCCGCAGCATTCTCAAACCCAAGGTTCATCAGTTCGGAAAAGTTGAAAGGTTGATTGTGTTCGAGAAATCTTATCCGAGTGTCCTCTTCCACAAATTCTTGCATAAGAGAGAATGTGTCAGGTGAAGTACTGTTATTCGAGATCCCGATAACTTCGTAGTTATCGAATGTGGTCTTGTTTAGTATTGAGGTGATGCACCGTCGCAAAAGGTCAGCTTGATCCCGGAAAGGAATGATGATGGTGGTTTTTTGGTCTCGTTCCGCCCGAACGATTGTAAAGAAATGGGGGCGTCCTGCGCTTTTTACTATGCCATCGATATTTCTTCTTCTGAGAGTATCCGTCAGTGCATTTCTCGCGTTTTGTTCGGCAAGGGGTTTTGCCATGGGATCGAGACTGGTTGATGTGTCTGATTTTCTCCAATGGTAGAGAATTTTCGGAATGTGATGAATGGTTCTCTCTGGGTCGTCGGTAAGTCGCAGAAGGAGGTCGTAGTCCTGGGCGCCATCATACGCGCTACGCAATCCACCTAGGTTATCGATGAGTATTCGTCGGATTGCAACAAGGTGCGTGATGTAGTTATGCGATAAAAGCAAATCTGGAGAATAATCAGATTTAAAGTGGGGTGTTATGATCGATCCATCGAGGTCGATAAGGTCTTCATCAGAATAGACAATGTCTGCCTGAGTATTATTAATGGCAGCAACGACTTCGGTCAGAGCGTCTGATGTGAGGACATCGTCATGATCAAGAAAGACAATGTACTCCCCTGACGCCATACGCAGGGCTTCGTTAGTTGCTCCTGATATGTTTAACGGTGTGTGTAATTCACGAATCCGAATCTCTGGGCTTTCATATGCTCTGAGGGTTTGGATAACTTTAGGGTCTTCGGAGTAGTCGTCGACAATGCAGAGCTCCCAATTACCGTATGTTTGTTGTTTGACGGAGTCGATTGCGGCGTGAATCCAGGGGATATGGGGGTTGTGAACGGGCAGGACCACGCTGATCTTGGGTTGCATCGTTCGCGTGATGTGCGTGTGCGCCGGCGCAGAAAATGGGGCCAGGGAAGTGCCTAGGTCCAACGCTGTGGGTATTGGATCCCCGAGACCTCGCAATTGGGTATCCGTGTTGTTCCTAACGGGGACTGTGTCCGAATTCGAGTGGTTGGGAGTCGCCGACAGAAATCGACGGGGGAGAAAGTAAAGCAGGAATCCCTTAACCCTTTCTGCTGTGCGCATGACCCTAGATTGCCGGATTAATTGAATGTCATCAATCAGTCGATTGATGTTTTCTTTGTGCTGAGCGAGTTCGCGTGCTAGTCGGGCATTTTCGTGTAGAAGTGTGCTCCTAATCAGTCGAAATTCGGACGAGAGCACCCAGTCCATTTCTATTGTTACCGCTATCGTCAGGGTGTTGCCAATTCGGAATCTCGGGTCACGGACCTGCCACGTTAAGCTGGCTTCCGATGTATTGACTAAAAAAACTTCTTCTTTCTGATCGATACCGTAGATCAATCCATCGAGTTGTGCACCCTGGGCAATACTCTTTCCGCCGTGCAGTGCATGCAAAACAGTTTCGTTATCAGGTTCTATTAGCGATGTTGTAATAGAGTGAAGGCGGCAGTAACCGTTTGTCGTGCCGGGGATAAAACGTATATCAAGAGTTTCAGCGCCGTAATACGGGAAACAGAATTTGATGCTCTGATGAGCCACTCCGAACGCGAATTCGGCGGTCTTGTACCGGGCAGACTCAAAACGGGAACCCTTTTTAGTCCAAAAAAGTCGGGCTTGTTGCGTATCTGGATAGACTCGTTGTTGGAGAGCGTATTCAGTAGAAGGGCCGGGCCGTTCTGTATGCACGGTGTTCTGCAAGCTTTCTTCTAGTTCAGAAAATAG
>Ga0209089_10000947_pt1 | contig 26532 bp, 24 predicted proteins | sample ArcticOcean_MG_C_FD_187431 | JGI IMG/M metagenome (GOLD analysis project Ga0209089, IMG submission 187431) | Marine microbial communities from western Arctic Ocean - ArcticOcean_MG_CB2_150 (SPAdes) (version 2) | ecosystem: Environmental > Aquatic > Marine > Oceanic | place: Arctic Ocean: Canada... | reverse complement strand
TTAGTAAATGTGAAAGGAAATTCCAGCCTCAAGATGTACAAGCCACATTATTACAACTGACAGTCAAAACTCTAACAGAAGGATTGTTAGAATTAGAGCTCAATAATGATGAAATAATTTTTTATTGCGGGGGAGGTCTTCACAACAAATACCTTATGGATCAAATTGAAAAAGAGCTTGAGAGAGAAATCTTCTCGACCTACGAACTAGGCGTAAACCCTGATTATCTTGAAGCAATTAGTTTTGCTTGGTTTGCAAAACAAAGGATAGATGGCCGTAGCTTTGAATTATCTAAAATAACAGGCAGTAAAGGAAAAGTTTTTCTGGGAACAATAACGGAGCCTTCTAAATAGAAAAAGATTCTCCGCAACCGCAAGTAGTAGTTGCATTAGGGTTTTTTATGATAAATTTTGAACCTGTTAGATCTTCAATATAGTCTATTGTTGAACCAGATAAATACTGCAAACTCAGAGGATCAACTACCAAATTAGCACCTGACTTTGTTACACATGTGTCTTCTTCATCTACGATCTTGTCAAAGGAAAAACCATATTGGAAGCCCGAACAGCCACCTCCTGTAACATATACTCTTAGGTTAATATTGATTTCCTCACTCTCTGATAAAGAAAGAATTTTCTGAACTGCCCCATCAGTTAGCTGCATAGCTGTAGGTGTATAAGTTTCTACCATAGAATTATTCTAGTTCAATCCTGTTGTTGTATCAAAACCTTCCATCAAATTAAAACATTCTAATGCTTGTCCTGAGGCACCCTTCATTAGATTATCGATAGCTACAAGAATTAAGACTTGATTTGGAATACTGGTTCTTCTTACTGCTATATTGCAATTATTACTCTGGCACACTGGCTTTATTGAAGGCAATTCATTATCGGTTAAGATTTCTACAAATATTGAGTGCTGGTAATACGAAGAGAATAGAACTTCTAAGTTCACATCTTCACTAAGCTCTTCTAATTGAACGTAGATAGAGGCAAATATTCCTCTCATTGTAGGAATGAGATGAGGTAAGAAATTTATATCTATCTTTTCTTTATAGAGACCCTCTACGACTTGTCTAATTTCTGGTAAATGTCTGTGTCCATCAACAGCATAAGCTTTAAAATTATCTATAATCTCGTCAGATAACGTTGATTCAACTTGGGGTCTTCCTGCGCCGCTAATACCTGATTTAGCATCTATAATGATTGAATTAATTTTAAGACTGCCTCCAAGCAGAGGTAAAAGACCCAAAATACTTGCTGTTGGATAACAGCCTGGAACAGCAACTAAATCTGCTCCTTGAATTTGCTTACTATTTAATTCTGTTAATCCGTACACAGATTTTTTAAGCAAACCTGTTGCCACATGATCAGTTTTATACCAACGCTTCCACGTTTCAGTATTCTTAATCCTAAAATCAGCTGAAAGGTCTATTACCTTTATGCCTTTATCCAAAAACCTCCCAACAACATTCATAGAAAAGCCTGGCGGCGTAGCTAAAAAAACTACTTCACATTCAAAAAATACTGGATCTCCAGGATCAACAAAACTTATATCTGGCAAGTGAGGTATTTCGTTATAAATATTATGGAGGGTTTTGCCAAGTAAATCCCTTGAACTAACTGCAGCTAAATCTACATGTGGATGTCGAGAAAGAAGCCTAATTAATTCTTCACCAGCATATCCAGAGCCTCCTATAACTCCTGTCTTTATAATATTTATTGCATTCATCAATTACTCTACGCCCATATAATTAGGGCATGCATCATATACTTATGATCTTGTGGTATCAAAGCAGACTATAAAAAATTAATCACACCTAGTCTTTTATATAGACATTTAATAAAAGCCTTTCCCATGAAGAAACATTGCTTATTAAGAGACCTCTGGCAGCAAAACTTCCTGATTCAACCTCAAGACCTTGCTCAAGTCTTATGTGTGATAATCTTAAAAAAACAGAACTTTCATTTTTACTTATCCTTAGAGCTCTTTCCAACTCAGAATTTGCCCTCTTTAAATTACCTTTGACCCAAAATCCGTCAGATTCATTCAAGATTCTTTGAATAGAAGGTTTTGAAGCATTTATCTTTAAGATTTCACTCTTCAAGAAGTCTTTATTTTTTAAAAGTTGATCTACTGAAGACGAAAACACATCTAGCTCCATAGTATTAGTGGGAGTCGGGACTTGCTTTGATGTTGAAGCACAAGAAGTCACTAAAATGATAGCTAGGTATAAGAATATTAAGTTAATTTGTCTCACTCTTTTTTTTCTCAAAAACTTGTTTTAATTTTTTTATAACTGAAGAAGATTCATCTTCTAACATAGAGCCACACCTTCTTCTGACACTAGGAATGTTCTTTGGTTCAGTTCCTATTATAAAAGGTGTCAAAATAGAATTCTTACATTTAGGGCCACTAAGCTTACCATCACCAATATCCGTCCAAACGTAGTTAATTCTGGGCAAGATTGTTTTGGTACTCGAATTAGGATTAATATCATTAATAAAATTCTTCCATAATTCAAGAGCCCCTGTTCTACCTGTTAGAGGAGTGGGCCTATTGTCGTCAAAACCAAACCATACTAATACTAAGTAATCTCCTGCATAGCCTACAAACCAGCTATCTCTTTGATCATCGGATGTTCCTGTTTTTCCACCAACATTCCACTTATCTATAGTACTTTGCTTATAGCCCCTTGCAGTACCTCTGATAAACGTCTGTTGCATTGCAAACTTAATTAAATAAATCGGCTCTGGCCTAAACCTTTGTTCTATTTTGTATGGGTAACTTAAAGCAGACTTACCCTCTATATCTGTTATGTCTCGAATAGATCTCAAAGGGGAATAAAAACCATCAGATGCTATTGTTTGATAAGCTTGAATAACTTCAAAAGGACTCATTTCAAAAGAACCAATATACAAAGAAGGATATTGCGGGATTTTCTTTTTGATACCCAAAGACTTAAAAGTTTTTCCCACTGAATCAAAACCTAATCCAATTCCTAATCTTGCGCTAGCTATATTATAAGACTGCCACAAAGCTTTATGTAAAGGAACATTGCCATGATATTTCTTATCAAAATTGTTTGGTTCCCAAGAAGAATTATTACTAATAGGAATGGAAAGACGAGAGTCGTCTAGAGTAGTAGTCAGATTAAAATCCTGATATTTCTCCAAAGCAGAAAGATAAACAAAAGGTTTAACTAAAGAGCCTATAGGTCTAATGGCATTTAAAGATCGATTGAATCCAAACTGAGAGGGATTTGTACTGCCGACTACTGCTTTTATCTCGCCATTTTGTATATCTACAACAATAGCAGCGCCTTCTAATTCTTCTAATTTTTTACCATATTTTTTTACCAACTTTTCTTTTGTTAAGACGATATTATTCTCTAGAGACGCCTGGAAGATGGGGTCAATATTTGTATACACACTTAAACCTTCAGATCTTAACTCTTCCTCTTCAAAATTATTCCTTAGCTCGAATCTTACTAAATCATGAAAAGCAGGGTATTTCGTCTCGCTCCTAAAACTAGGTTTAATAGTTTTAACTGGTTTAATCTTGAGATCCATATAGACCTCCTCTTTAATTAACCCATCTCTTCGAAGAACACCCAAAACAATATTTCGACGATTTAAAGCATTCATTGGATTTCTTCTAGGATTATAAAAGCTAGGACCTTTTAGCATTCCTACCAGCAAAGCAAGTTGGTCAGTCTCTAGGTTTTTTAATGAAGATCCAAAAAAATGTTGTGCTCCTAATCCAAAACCATGGATAGACCTTTTGCCTGACTGACCTAAATGTACATCATTAATATACGCTAGTAGGATTTCTTGCTTCGAATAACGGAACTCTATTAATAAAGCTGCTATGGCCTCAACAGCCTTTCTTTTAAGGGTTTGTTCTGAAGAAAAGAAAAAACTTTTGGCTAATTGCTGAGTTATGGTACTTCCACCTTGTTCGATATTTGCTGCTTTTATATTGGTAAAGAAAGCTCTTGAAATGGATTTTAGAGAAATTCCGTAATGATCAAAAAAACCTTGATCTTCAACAGCAAGAAGAATTTTGACCAGACGGTCAGGTACTTGGGTCCAATCCAACAATAGACGATCTTCCATGTGAGAAGGGTACATACCCCCTATTGGCATTGGCTCAAGGGAAATTAGATCAATTCTTATACCATCTTGTCGCTTTAAGGATTTTACTTTATTGCCCTCAAAACTTATCTCGTAAAGCCCAGATTCTTGTTTTTTGTACCCCTTCAAGAATAATTTTATATTATTCTCTTTGTAATGAAATTGACCAGGATTTTGTGGATTTGAAGATTCTTCATAAGAAAGCATTTCCAGCTCCTTAAGAAAATTATTTATATTAACTTTTCCGCCTTCAGCAATTTCAAGAGAGCGAGAATAAATTTTAGCCGGAACCGTCCATAACACTCCGTCAAGCTTGCTAGTCACTCTTCGATCAATAACTGATACAACAGCTAGAATAAATATGACAAAAACAATCGTTAAAATTGAAAATATATATTTAATCGAAATTCTAAAATTCATTTTTTATCTTGCTATCTTTTAAGAATTCTTACAGTCTACGATTTTTAAGAAATTATTTAAGGATTTAAAAATGAAATTAGATATCTGTTCTCTTGGAAATGCCATAGTTGATATTCAATTTAGTATAACTAATGAATTTGAAGAGGAATTAAATAATCTTGAAATATCAAAGGGTTCAATGACTCTTGTAGAACAAGACCAACAAAATTCAATGATATCTAAATTACTCAGTATATATGATAAACCTCTGATGGCATGCGGGGGCTCTGCGATTAACTCCATTGTGGCAGCATCAAGTTTTGGATCTACATGCCATGTTTCTGGCAAGGTATCCAATGACGAGCATGGAAACTATTTCTTAAAAGATTTAGATAAAAATAAAATCCACCATTCGATCACTACTACTAAATCAGATATTTCTACGGCTAGATGTTTGGTTATGGTTTCTGAAGATGCAGAAAGAACCATGTGTACTTTCCTTGGTATTAGCAATGATTTAACTGAAGAAGATTTAGATATACCGGCTATTCAATCATCAAAGTATTTATTTATAGAAGGCTATTTACTTGCTTCGCCGTCCGCACTCAAAGCTTGTAAAAAAGCTGTTCAAGAAGCAAAAAAGAGTAGAACAAAAGTTGCTATTTCTCTTTCAGCTGAGTTTATAGCTGCTAACTTTAAAGCTGAATTAGAAAGTATATTTGATTTAGGGTGCGACTTATTAGTTTGCAATGAGTCCGAAGCTCTTGCTTACGCTAATGAAGAAGACCTAGAACAAGCGGTCCAACATTTAGAGCAAATATCGGATCAAATCTTAATTACATTAGGTGCAGAGGGGTGTATGGGGTTCAGTGATCAAGATGCTTTCTTAGTTGAAGGGTTAAAGGTAGACGCAATTGACACTAATGGGGCTGGAGATATGTTCGCCGGTGCTGTATTGCACTGTTTGTGCGAAGATATAGATCTAAAAAAAGCAGCTCAGTTTGGCTGCTTAGCTGCTTCAAAGAAAGTAGAAAAATTTGGTCCAAGGTTAGAAATACAAGACTATAAAGAAATTAAAAAAAATTATTTCTAGCTATCAAATAACGAATCTGATAAATTCCTGCGCCTCCATAGTTGTGAGAGACAAAATATTCAATAAATAATGACAAAATCATCAAAAATAGTTAAGAAATCAACTGCTAAGAAGGCTCCTGCTAAAAAGGTAGCTGCTAAGAAGGCTCCTGCTAAAAAGGTAGCTGCTAAGAAGGCTCCTGCTAAAAAGGTAGCTGCTAAGAAGGCTCCTGCTAAAAAGGTAGCTGCTAAGAAGGCTCCTGCTAAGAAGAATAATATTTTAAATCTTAAATATGAAGGCGATGCTCAATTTCTAGCATCCATTAAGCCTTATACTCTTAAGAAGAAAGAAAAATATATGAATGCAAAACAAAAGAATCACTTTCTTTCAATCCTAGATAACTGGCAAGGACAACTTCAAGTTGAACAAGATAGAACGGCAGATAAGTTACAAAAGAATGCATCTAACTTCCCAGATGAAGCAGACAGGGCAACCCATGAAGAGGAATTTACACTTGAATTAAGAACGAGGGAAAGGGAAAGAAAACTTCTATCTAAGATTAACGAATCAATAGATGATATTAATATTGATGACTATGGATATTGCGCTTCTTGTGGAATTGAAATTGGCATTAGAAGACTGGAGGCAAGGCCAACTGCCACTAGGTGTATTGACTGTAAGACAATTGAAGAAATTCATGAACGACAAAAATACGGATAAATTCTAATTTTGGTTTACAAAGACCAAAGAAAGGTTTCTCCTGAGGTTTATTCAAAATCTCAGCACAACATAGATCTAAGCTTGATTAATAAGAACGCGAAAGATGTTATAAATTTCTTAACTCGCTCAGGTTATAAAGCTTATGTTGTTGGTGGAGGAGTAAGGGACCTCCTCTTAGGAAAAAAGCCTAAAGATTTTGATATAGCTACCAATGCAACCCCCGAACAAATAAAAAAAGTTCTCCCTAGAAGTAGGATTATAGGTCGGCGATTTAAATTAGTTCATTATAGGAAAGGTAGAGATATTATAGAAATTGCTACCTTTAGGAGCGGTGGTCAAAAAAAAGTACAAAAGAGCAAGCACGGCCTGGTACTTAGAGACAATATATATGGAAATATTCAAGACGACGCCTTTAGAAGAGATTTCAAGATTAATGCTCTCTACCTAGATATAGATACTATGGAAATCATAGATTATACAGGCGGTTACAAAGACTTAGAAAATAAGAAATTAAGCTCTATTGGGGATAGCAAAGTAAGATTTAGAGAAGACCCGGTTAGGATAATTAGAGCTATAAGATTTATGTCTGCAATGGATCTTGATTGCAAAGAATCTTTAAAGACTGATATTTATAACCTAGCCAATCTTCTTGAAGAAGTTCCTGCTGCCAGAAGATATGAAGAAGTTTTAAAATTATTCTTCACTGGGTCTGCCTCTAAAACTTTTAATAAATTGATAGAGTTTAAAGTTCTTAGATTCTTATTACCCTCCACATCAAGATATTTTCAAGAAGAAAAATCAGATAAAAAAATTATTAGTTTCATAAAGTTAGCACTTGAGAACTCTGATTCAAGAGCAGCTAGAGATTTACCACTCACGCCTGCTTTTCTATTTTCAGTTTTACTTTGGCCTGCAGTAGTAAAAGGAATTGGAGAAATTCAATCTAGCAAAACGAAAATCCCTACGTTGAGAAAAATTGCGGATAGAACTATTCAACAACAAAATACCCACTCCTTCATTCCAAACCGAGTTGAAACCATGATTAAAGATATCTGGGAATTACAGATTCGGCTTCTGAAAATTGATTCTCCTAAGACGTCTTCCTTACTTACACATAAAAGATTTAGAGCCTCTTATGATTTTCTTATATTAAGAGAAAAGTCAGGTGTTAATCTTAATGGATGTGGAAAATGGTGGACTGATCTTCAAAATCAAACCAATTTTAAAAAAGAAAGAACAAAACCTAAAATATATAACTAAAGGACTGTAAGATAGAAGAAAAAACTTACCATGGGAACAAAAGTTCTAGACTTCAGCCAATACAAGAAAATACCAAAATTTATTGCTGTAGAAGGACCCATAGGAGTTGGAAAAACTACTTTAGCCAAGCTGCTTGCTGAGTCATTTGGGTACAACACTTTTCTTGAAAAACCTAACGAAAATCCTTTTTTAGCAGATTTCTATCAAAATCCCTCACAAGCTGCTCTAGGAACCCAACTATTCTTCCTCTTTCAACGAGTAAAACAAATTCAAGAAATTAAACAAGGTGATATATTTTTTTCAACGCGGGTGTCTGACTTCCTTTTAGATAAAGATAAGCTATTTGCTAAAGCCACCCTTTCAGACCAAGAGCTTAAACTTTACGAACAAATATATGACTACCTTTCCTTAGATCTACCAACCCCCGATTTAGTTATTTACCTACAAGCACAAACAAAAACTCTCCATGAAAGAGTTATGCATAGAGGAATAGAAATGGAAAAAAGCGTAAGTTATGAATACCTTGAACTGTTAAATGAATCCTATAAAGAATTTTTCTTCGACTATGACAGGTCGCCAGTCCTGATAGTAAATTCAGATTATCTTGATCTGGAGTCAAGTATGGGTGATTACGATCTACTCTTAAATAAATTATTAGATTATTTTAATAAGCCTGAAGGTTCAAAAATGTATTTCAACCCTTCTCCCGCTCTCATTTGATAAAATTAAGACTATGACAAAAGAAGTAATTTACGAAATAACAGAAGACCTAAAAAAGAATGCTTTAATTTCGGAAGATGAATTTGATGAGATGTATAAGGAGTCAATTTTAAATCCAAATGAGTTCTGGCATAAGCAAGCCTCTGATCATCTTGAATGGATATCAGAATGGACACAAGTCTCTGAATACGACTTTAGCAAAGGAAAAGTTAGTTGGTTTAAAGACGGAAAAATAAATGCAACAATTAATTGTATAGATAGACATCTTGAAAAAAGAGCAGATCAGACGGCAATTATTTGGGAAGGAGATGATCCTAAGGATTCTACTCATATTTCTTACCAAGAGTTATATGAATCCGTTTGTAGATTTGCAAACGCTTTAAAAGAACGAGGAGTTAGCAAAGGCGATAGGGTTTGCATATATATGCCAATGATCCCTGAGGCAGCATATGCAATGCTGGCTTGTGCACGAATAGGTGCGATTCATTCAGTGGTTTTTGGTGGTTTTTCTCCTGAGTCCTTGAAAGATAGGATACTAGACTCAGATTGCCAAACGGTTATAACTGCAGATGAAGGACTTAGGGGATCAAAAATAATTCCTCTAAAAGAAAATGTTGATGAAGCATTAATACAATGCCCAAAAGTACACACAGTAATAGTAGTCAGGAGAACGGCTGCTAAAGTAAATTGGGTAGAGAATAGAGATGTAGATTACCAAACAATAACAACATCCATGGATTCAGATTGCGAACCAGAAACCATGGATGCTGAAGATCCTCTCTTTATTCTTTATACTTCTGGTTCAACTGGAAAACCGAAAGGTGTTTTGCATACGACCGGCGGTTATCTCCTTCAGGCAGCTATATCCCATAAGCTTGTCTTTGATTATAAAGACAAAGAAATCTTTTGGTGTACTGCAGATGTTGGATGGGTGACAGGTCATACTTATATTGTCTACGGGCCCCTGGCTAATGGTGCAACAACTCTTATGTTTGAAGGAATACCAACCCACCCAAATCCTTCAAGGTTTTGGGATGTTATTGATAAACATAAAGTCAATATTTTTTATACAGCTCCAACGGCACTCAGGGCTTTAATGGCTCAAGGTGATGAAGCGGTTAAAAGTTCTTCACGCAAGTCTCTTAGAATTTTAGGAACAGTAGGTGAACCAATCAATCCTGAGGCTTGGGAATGGTATTACAGGGTGGTTGGTAATAACAAATGTCCGATTGTTGATACTTGGTGGCAAACTGAAACTGGTGCCATGATGATTAGCCCTTTGGCTGGATCAACAGCTTTAAAACCAGGAAGTGCTACAAAACCTTTCTTAGGTGTTCTTCCTGCCCTCTTAGATGAAAATGGAAAAGAGATAGAAGGAGTTGGTTCGGGTAATTTAGTAATTAAATCAAGCTGGCCATCTCAGATTAGGTCAGTTTATGGTGATCATCAAAGATGTATAGATACCTACTATTCTACGTATCCTGGTTATTACACTACCGGCGATGGAGCTAGAAGAGATAAGGATGGCTACTATTGGATAACTGGTCGAGTTGACGATGTATTAAATGTTTCTGGACACAGACTTGGGACGGCGGAAGTGGAAAGTGCACTTGTTGTTCATCCATTGGTAGCAGAAGCTGCTGTAGTTGGATATGAGCATAATATTAAAGGACAAGGTATATATTGCTACGTTACCCTGATGACTGGTGAAGTCCCCAATGAAGAACTTAAATCTAATTTGGTACAATTGGTCTCGAAAGAAATAGGTGCTATAGCTAAACCCGATATTATTCAGTGGGCTCCGGGTCTTCCAAAGACTAGATCTGGTAAAATAATGAGAAGAATCTTGAGAAAAATTGCTGCCAATGAAATTGATAACCTCGGAGATACATCAACACTTGCTGACCCAGGTGTTGTAGATGAACTTATAACTAATAGAGTAAATAAATAATGTCTTTAATGGACCTAATTAATAAAAAGAGTTTGCTCCCAGGAGAATCTGAAGCTCTAAAAGGAAGAGAAGAAGAAATAGAAGTTCCTGAAGAACATTTTTTAAAAGGGACACCTCTTAAAGCTCCCTTTCCTAAAGGTCTAAATCAAACAATTTTTGGTATGGGGTGTTTTTGGGGTGTAGAAAAGAAATTCTGGCAACTGGATGGAGTTTATACAACCGCCGTTGGTTATTCAGGGGGTCATACAAAAAATCCTACTTATAAAGAAGTATGTACGGGTCTCACTGGTCACAATGAAGTTGTCTTAGTAGTTTTTAATCCATCAGTTATCTCTTATAGCGATCTCCTAAAAACTTTTTGGGAAGATCATGATCCTACCCAAGGCATGCAACAAGGGAACGATGTTGGAACTCAATATCGTTCAGGAGCTTACTACTTTAATGAAGAACAAAAGAAAGATTTCTTAAAAACTCAAGCTAAGTATCAATCTAGTTTGAATGCAAATGGATTTGGATCAATAACAACAGAGATTAAGCAAGCAGGTCCTTTTTACTATGCCGAACACTACCACCAACAATATTTAGCTAAAAACCCTGATGGATATTGTGGTATAGACGGCACTGGGATAGAACTGACTTAGTTCTCATTCCAAAGAAATTTATCTTTTTCTTTTACGACTAGACCATCATCAATTAATTTTAAAAGATGAGCCTCTAAAGACCATTTGGCTATAGGAAAAAGAGAAGAATCTACATCGTCATAAACTTTATTTACCAGGGTATCTGGTGTGCCCTCACCATCTTCTTTTAAAGCATCAGAGACCTTTTTTTCTCTTTCTAATCTATGCTTAACAATCCATTCCGCAACCCTTTGTGGTTCTTGCATAAGCTCGCCGTGACCGGGCGCAATGGCCTTTAGATCATAATTTTTTAACTTTTGTAAAGATTCTAAGTAGTGTTTCATATTGCCATCAGGAGGAGAAATAACAACCGTCGAACCATTCATAATATGATCACCAGTAAAAATTAAACCTTCTTCTTTTAACAAGTAACAGAGATGATTTGAAGCGTGTCCTGGAGTGTGGATTACTTCTAAGCTGTAATCTGTTTCAACCAAGGTGTCCCCATCAGAGAGTAACTTTGTTGGAAAGAAAGTTCTATCTTGGTCCTTAGTACTATCAGTAATTAAACCATAAGCAGGGACATTAATAGCATCCTGTAATAGCTTCACTCCTGGTGAATGATCTGGATGAGTGTGAGTAACAACGATTTGCTTGATAGAATCGGAGGCTTCTATGATGGCTTCAATATGAGTATCTAAGGCTGGCCCTGGATCTACAACAGTTATATGCTTAGATCCTACTAAATATGTATTTGTTCCAGGCCCGGTAAAAACACTCGCGTTACCAGCTGTTATCCTTCTTACTAAAGGAGATAATTGAATCGCTTTTTCAGTTTCCATATTAATTAATGATCATCATATCCTGGATCACCAGGAAGCAATCCTGTCATCTTTCCATCTTTGATAAAGAACTTCGGCTCTATAGTTGGTATATCTTTAGAGTCCATAGTTACTTTATCTTTTAATAACTCTTCTGTGTTATTAAAACCACATATATTTTCTAAGTTCTTAATGGTTGGCATGATCATCAATAAAGTACCTTCTGCGTGCCGAGAAAGAGCATCTTCAGGTTTTATCCAAAGGCTATTAACACTTTCGGAACCATCATGAATTCCTTCTTGGCCAGAAGGAGCCAGTGCTATGAAGAATCTTGTCGTATACCTTCTCTTCTCTATCTTAGGTGTAATCCAATGAGCTAAATAAGCCAGTCTATTCGTTGCTAAAGTAATACCTTCTTTTTCGCACATTTCTTCTAAAATAGACTCGCCTGAATTGAGTCTATTTCTGTAGTCAATAAAACGACCATTTTCTTCTGGTGTTTCAGGATCAAAAGGACTTCCATCCTTTCTGTAAGCAATTAAAATACCAGCCTCTTCAAAACACTCTCTTATGCAAGCTATCCAATAAGCTAAACCGCCTTTTTCTTCACCCAACTTATCAGAAGCAGCCGCATCAGTCGGCCCGGAACAAATATTTTCTATTCTTTCCAATCCGTCATCCGTGTCTACTTTTCCTCCAGGAAAAACATAAGCTCCTCCAAAATTTGCTTTAGAGGCTCGTTCAACCATAAAAACTTCAATGCCTTCTCCAGCAGAGGCATTTCTCACCAAAAGAACCGTTGCAGCAGGTTGAGGTATGGTGGGGGCTTCATTTGGATCAGCCATCTGTGTATTTACACCTTTCAATGGTTCTTTCATAAACTTTCCTTAGATTAAATAATTTTGCTATAGACTACATGATCTCAAAAATTATAAAAACCACAATTTTTTACCAAAGGACTGTCTGAATGATTGAAATAGCACCAACTTGGTTTAACGAAGCCTTAAAGATTGAAAAATCTGAAAACAGAGTTTTAGTTGAAGGGGCTTCAATTTATTATCAAAAATGGGGTGATGAGTCTAAGCCAGGATTAATTCTGGTTCATGGAAGCGGAAGTCACTCTCATTGGTGGGATTTCATAGCCCCTCTTTTATTAGAAGACTTCCAAATCAGCGCCCTAGATCTATCTGGGATGGGAGATAGCGATAGAAGAAAGAATTATGAAGCCGCCCTTTTTGGGCGTGAAATCCTTGCTGTCGCTGAAGATAGCGGTTTCTTTAACAAAAAAATAAATGACCCCATTATTTGCGGCCACAGTCTTGGAGGATACATGAGCTCTTTTGCTGCCTATCAGTCCACCAAACCAATAAAAGGTGTCATTATGATTGATTCTCCAATCAGGCCACCTACCTATGATTATTCCATGCATAAAAGATCAGGTCCCATACGCAAAATAAAAACTTATGCTGATGAAAAAACTATTTTAGAAAGGTTTAGACTAACCCCCGAACAAGATTGTAATAATAAATACATACTCGACTACATAGCCAAATGGTCAATTAAAAAATCTAACGGCGGTTATGAATGGAAATTTGATGATTCTATTTTTGAAAAATTAGGATTCTCTCATATGACAAGAGACATTGCTTTTACTCTTTCTTGTAAGCTTGGAATTATCTATGGAACTGAAAGTAAGATGATTGCAGATGAAGTTTTAAGTTATATGGAGTCAAGTGTGCCGAATAACACACCGATAATTCCTATAAAAAAAGCAGCACATCACGTGCTTCTTGATCAACCTTTAAAATTAGTCAGTGAGATTAAAAATGTTATAAGTGCCTGGAAGTAAAGTTTCTATGAAAATAATCCTGTGCCTGCTTTTTCTGTATTTTTCATTCTCCATTCACAAGGCATTATATAAAGAAGAAATTCAATTTGGTTGTACTTCGGTTGCTGTTTTAATGTTTGTAGATGTTTCTCTTTTTTTACTCCTTTACTCCATCTTTTTTTAAAATTAAATTAATTCCTTGGTGGCAATCCTTTCACTAAACTAAGAGACATTGTAGGAGCACCTTCGCGCCGAAACTTAGCTATTTCTTGATATTCTGGATCCACGAACCACTCTCTTGCCCTAGCTTCAGAAGGGAAAGAAAAAATAATCACCCGACCCCCTGTAAGAGGCTCACTGCCCTCCAAGTGTTCGAAGGAATCATCAAAAGTAACAAATTCACCTCCATGTTTTTTTAGAATTGGAAAGAAACCTTTTTCATAAATCCTATAAGTATCTACATCTTCAATTTCAAGGTTTACCACCATATAAACTTTTACGTCATCCATTTCTATCTTTTGCTTTAGGAAGCTTTAACTTGTTGAAGCCTTCCATCAATAATATCTTCAGCACCGGATACCAGTCTTGAAACCATTTCTTTACAGGTTGGAATATCTTTGACTCTCGCAACAGAAATCCCAGCAGACCAAATACCATGTTCCATGTCACCTTTTTCAAATACGACTCGACCTCTTTGACCAGCCACTAGGTCTTTTACATCTTCAAAAGTAGCTGTACCCGTAGATTCAATCTCAACCACTTGATCAGAAATAGAATTTTTAAAAACACGGGCTGTATTATGCAAGGTTCTAAACATTAAATTAGTAGATCTTTCATCTGCCTCAGTCATCCTATCTTTTACGTTTTGATGAATACCTGCTTCTTTAGTAGCCATAAAACGAGTGCCCATTACTATTGCTTCACCTCCTAATGCTAAAGCAGCTACAAGACTTTTTGCATCGCTAAAACCACCACACCCCGCAACTGGTATGTCTAAGGCTTCAGCAGCTTGAGGCAATAAAACCAGAGAAGGTATATCATCTTCTCCTGGATGCCCTGCACATTCAAAACCATCAATCGTAATCGCACTAACCCCTGCAGATTGTGCTTTTAAAGCGTGCCTAACGGATGTACATTTATGAATAACCTTCACATCATATTCTTTGAAGAGCTCCATAAATGGTTCAGGATTTCTCCCAGCTGTCTCTACAATTTTAATTCCTGCACCCACTATTGCTTGAGCATATTCTTCGTAAGGCGGGGGCGATATAGTTGGCAAAATAGTTAGGTTTACTCCAAAAGGTTGATCAGTCATTTCGCGGGTACGCTCTATTTCTTTAGTAAGAGCCTCAGGAGTAGGCTGAGTAAGAGCTGTTAAAATCCCTAAAGCCCCTGCATTTGATACTGCAGATACTAATTCTGCATAACCAACCCATTGCATGCCCCCTTGTATAACTGGATGTTTAATTCCAAATAATTCCGTGATGCGTGTTTTAAGCATATCTTCTCCTTTATAGAACTTGTAAAATTTAAGCTTAGACTATAACTTCCTCCAAGACTGAATCAAGCATAAAAAAAAGAATAATAGTAAGATGTAAAAAAATTATGACTATTCATTTGCCGTTATTTATAAATGGGAACTTTGTCAAAAGCTCTTCAAATAATACTGTAGAGGTTTTAAATCCTGCTACCCAAGAAATATTATGCCAAGTCCCTTGTGCTACGGCTGATGAAATAAATATGAGTGTTCAATACGCACTTCGGGCATTTGAACTATGGAAAGAAATTCCGCCCCCTGAAAGATCTAGACTAATGATGCGCTATCAAGCCTTGTTAAAAGAACACCAAGTAGAGCTTGCTGAAATTTTAAGTAAAGAAAATGGAAAAACTCTAGAGGATGCAAAAGGCGATGTCTGGAGAGGAATAGAAGTTGTTGAACAAGCCGCTAATATAACCCCTCTTTTAATGGGAGAAACTGTAGAAAATGTTGCAAGGCAAATAGATTCTTACAGTTACACACAACCTTTAGGAGTTTGTGTTGGTATTACTCCTTTTAATTTTCCAGCAATGATCCCTCTTTGGATGTTCCCAATGGCAATAGCATGTGGAAATACTTTTATCTTGAAGCCCTCTGAGCAAGATCCAATGACTGCCAATAGATTGGCAGAATTATTCTTAGAAGCAGGTGCGCCTCCTGGATTATTACAAATCATCCACGGCACTAAAGAACAAGTCGATACTCTTTTATTCCATCCTGATATTAAAGCAATCTCTTTTGTAGGGTCTGTCCCTGTTGGACAATATATTTATAAAACTGGAACTGATAACCTTAAAAGGGTTCAAGCTTTTGCAGGAGCAAAAAACCATATGGTTATCATGCCCGATGCCCATAAATCTAAAACTATTGATGGCTTAGTTGGGTCTGCTGTTGGAGCAGCTGGGCAACGCTGCATGGCTATAAGTGTAGCTGTATTTGTAGGGAATTCGTCTGAATGGATTGAAGAACTAAAGGAAAAAATGGAAGCTGTTAAGCCAGGGCCGTGGGATTTAGATACATCTGGTTATGGTCCTGTCATCAGTTCTAGTGCCAAAGATAGAATCCTAGACTTAATAGAAACTGGGAAAAAAGAAGCCACTTGTCTTTTAGATGGTAGCAAATGTAAAGTGGAAGGCTATCCTGATGGTAATTGGATAGGACCTACATTATTTACAGATGTTAAAACCAATTCAAAGATTTATGAGACGGAGATATTTGGACCGGTTCTTATTTGTATTAATGTTAATTCAATAGAAGAAGCTATTAAATTAATTAATGACAACCCTTTTGGTAATGGTACTTCTATTTTTACAAGCTCTGGCCATACAGCGAGAAAATTCAGACACGAAATACAAGTTGGACAGGTTGGAATTAATGTACCGATACCGGTTCCTCTTCCTTTTTTCTCTTTCACGGGATGGAAACAATCTTTTTATGGTGATCTGCATGCTTATGGGAAGCAAGCTGTTAGATTTTATACTGAAACTAAAACCGTAACAGAAAGGTGGTTTGATGATGAAGAAAGTAGCGAGACCAACCTTACCATTGACCTAAAATAGTTATGAATTTTGAATTATCAGAAGATCAACGTACCTTCCAAACTTTAGCTAAAACCTTTTCGGACAATGAACTAAAACCCAACGCCGCAAAATGGGATGCGGAATGTATATTCCCATTAGAAACAATAAAGAAAGCTGGTGAGTTAGGATTTTGCTCGTTGTATGTTTCTGAAGATAACGGAGGAATGGGCCTTAGCAGGGTTGATGCAACTATTATCATTGAAGCGCTAGCAGCAGGTTGTACAAGCACAACTGCATTTATGACTATCCATAATATGGCCACTTGGATGGTTAGCGAATTTGGTTCAACTCAGCTGAAAGAAAAATGGCTACAAGGTTTAAATTCAGGATCTAAATTGGCCTCTTACTGCCTTACAGAACCTGGTTCTGGCTCTGATGCAGCCTCTCTTAAAACTTCTGCTATTAAAAAAGATAATTGTTATGTTCTCAATGGGAGTAAAGCTTTTATATCTGGCTCAGGGTCAACGGATTGTTTGATACTAATGGCAAGAACTGGAGATAATGGACCTGGCGGTATTTCTTGTTTCATAGTACCGGCAGATGCCGAGGGCATTGAATACGGCAAGAATGAAACCAAGATGGGTTGGAGAAACCAGCCCACAAGAGCTATTAATTTAAATGAAGTTAAAATACCGCTTGAGAACCTTATAGGAAAAGAAGGTCAAGGGTTTAAAATAGCAATGAGAGGGTTGGATGGCGGAAGAATTAATATTGCGACACTCTCCGTTGGAACAGCACAAGCGGCCTTGGAAGAAGCACAACAGCACATGAACGAGAGAGAGCAGTTTGGGAAAAAAATAGGAGAGTTTCAAGCACTGCAATTTAAATTAGCCGATATGACTACTAATTTAGTAGCGGCAAGACAACTGGTTAGATTAGCTGCTAGCAAACTAGAAAATAGCGACCCTGACTCAACTACTTTCTGTGCCATGGCAAAGAGATTTGCAACTGACGTAGGCTTTGAAGTTTGTAATGAAGCGCTTCAAATATTTGGAGGCTATGGCTACATCCAAGATTACCCGCTCGAAAGGTATGTTAGAGATGTAAGGGTTCATCAAATTTTAGAAGGAACTAATGAAATCATGAGGATGATAATTGGTAGAAGAATGTTACTCGAAGGCGCTACTCGGATTATTCAATAAGAAAAGGTATGTCTAATAAATTAAAAATATCCATTGAAGAAAATACTGCACTAATCACTATTGATAACCCGCCTGCAAATACTTGGGATCTAGAGAGTTTGAGCTTTCTTGAAGAAACTATCAAAGAGTTGAATAGCAACAAGGAGGTCTATACTTTGATCGTAACCGGAAAAGGAGAAAAGTTCTTTTCAGCTGGAGCTGACTTAAAAGTCTTCCATGAAGGCGGTAAGGAAGCAGCTAAAAAAATGGCCGACGCTTTTGCTAACGCATTCAATGAGTTGAGTAACTTTAGAGGCTTTTCCATCGCTGCCATCAATGGCTTCGCAATGGGCGGAGGGCTTGAATGTGCGCTAGCTTGTGATGTCAGAATAGCAGAAGAACAATCAAAACTTGCCCTGCCAGAACCCAAAGTCGGATTATTACCGTGTGGTGGAGGTACGCAACAATTACCAAGATTGGTTGGGGAAGGATGGGCAAAAAGAATTATCCTCGGTGGCGAACAAATTAAAGCAGATCAAGCATTAATGATTGGCTTAGTTGAGGAGGTAGCTGCACCTGGTGAAAGTCTAGAAAAAGCTTTTATACTAGCAAGGCAAGCTAACAAACAGAGTCCTATATCGATATCAGCTTGTAAAGAACTTATCCATCAAGCCAGAACTTCAAAAGAAAGTTACAAGAATGAAAAAGAACCTTTTGTGGAGCTCTTTGATACTCATGATCAAAGTGAAGGCGTCGAAGCTTTCCTAGAAAAACGAGACCCCGATTGGCGAAATGCCTAAAACTGATCTCATTCTAGTAAAAGAACTAGAAAACGGTGATGGGTATAAAACCGGTTTCATAATTCTCAATTCACCTGACACACTTAACTCTTTAACTCTTGATATGGTTAAAACCATATCTGATCAGCTGCGAAATTGGTCAAATGATCCCTACCTTGCAGCCGTCAGTATAGAAGGGGCTGGCGAGAAAGCTTTTTGTGCAGGTGGCGACATAAGGGCTCTTTATGAATCAATGTTAAGAAACCCCGGTGGTCCCAACCCCTTTTCTGAAGAATTTTTTGAACAAGAATATCGCCTGGATTATATGATACATACCTATCCTAAACCCGTTATCTGTTGGGTAGATGGGATAGCCATGGGTGGTGGCGTTGGACTGGTATTGGGTAGCGATTTTAAACTTAGCACTGAAAGAACTGGTTTCGCCATGCCTGAGATAGGAGTTGGTCTATTTCCTGATGTCGGCTTCACTTCTTACATTAATAAGCTTCCAAAAGGATTGGCCTTGTTTTTGATGTTAACAGCAACAAAAATAAATGCTGCTGATACGCAAGCCATAGGTCTAACGGATTACTTTTTGCACAGTTCAAAAAAACAAGAATTTGATAAAAAACTCTGTGAGATAAATTGGATGAAAGACTCTTTATCAAACGTGCAGCTGATAAGTTCATTGTTAGAATCATTTAAACAAAAAGAAGAAATGAGCCTTGAATCTGAAATCAAACCAAGAATAAAAACTATCAAATCTTTGATGAATGGGGCTTCTTTATTAGAAGTTTCAGAAAATCTATTAAATTTAAATACCGAAGATATATGGATGCAAAGAGCTGCCAAAGGATTAAAACAAGGAAGCCCTACTTCAGCATTCATAATATGGGATCAATGCAAAAGGGCTAAAGAATTGAATTTAAAAGATGTTTTCCAATACGAGCTTGATTTAGCTATACAAGTGACTAGACATCCTGATTTTACTGAAGGCATAAGAGCTGCGATCATTGAAAAAGATAATCAACCTCAATGGAAATATGAAGAGATAAAGAACGTACCTGAAGAGTGGGTAATAGAACACTTGGAACCTGCTTGGGATGTGAATCCTCTAAGCAACCTTTAAAGGCGGAGTAAAAATGAGAAAAATTGGATTTATAGGATTGGGTAACATGGGAGGCCCTATGGCTTTAAACCTTGTATCTTCAGGATTAAGCGTCATTGGATATGATGTAGATGAAAAAGCAAACCTACTTGCCAAAGAAAATAAGATAGAAATTGCGATTGATATTGATTCTTTGGTTAAAGATATAGATGTTTTAATCACTATGTTGCCTGCTAGCGAGCACGTGACAGGAGTCTATTTGGAAGAAAAGCTGTTAGAGAAATTAGATAAATCCATTCTGGTTATTGATTGCTCAACTATAGCTCCTGAAGTTTCAATAAAAGTAGCATCCGCAGCGAAAGATGTCGGACTTAGCATGATTGATGCCCCTGTTTCGGGCGGGGTTGCTGGAGCGCATGCTGGAACATTAACTTTTATTACTGGAGGCTCAGTAGAAAATATAAAACGCGCAACGCCTGTGCTAGAGAAAATGGGACAACAAGTTCTTCATGCCGGCGACAATGGATCTGGTCAGATAGCGAAGATTTGTAATAACATGTTGCTGGCTATCCATATGTGCGGAACGGCAGAAGCTATTGCTTTAGGTGTAAAAAATGGTCTTGAGCCGAGTGTTATCTCAGAAATTATGCGGAATAGTTCAGGCAACAATTGGTCTCTTGATAAATACAATCCATTCCCAGGTGTGATGCCAGACGCTCCTTCTAGCAATGAATACAAGGGGGGATTCTTGAATAAACTAATGTTAAAAGATTTGGGCTTGGCAGCTCAACTCTCAGATGCCTCTAATGCAGAAACTCCTATGGGCGATAAAGCTCGTGAGCTTTATGAGGAACTCTCTGGTCAAGGTTTAGGGAATTTAGATTTTTCAAGCATACAAAAGAAATATTACAGCTAAATCTTTATTCGTAGCCTTCCACTTCTACTCAAGAAGTTATAATGGGTCTACAAAACTTTACTCAGGTAAAAAAATGAAAAATATCTCGATTAAAAAATTAGTATTTCTTGCTATTATTTTTCTTTATTCTCTTCTTTCACTTGCCGATGATGCCTCTAAGGGTCTTGAAATAGCAATTCTAGCTGACAAAAACACAGAAGGTTTTATTGATAGTCAATCATCAATGGAGATGCAGCTAACAAATAGAAAAGGCAACGTAGTAACTAGAGAGATGAAGTCCAAACGGCTTGAAGTGGCGGGTGATGGTGATAAATCTCTTATAGTCTTTGAAAGCCCAAGAGATGTAAAAGGAGTGGCCATATTAAGCTTTTCTCATAAAAATTCTTCTGATGACCAATGGCTCTATTTGCCTGCATTGAAACGAATTAAAAGAATAGCTTCAAAAAATAAATCAGGCCCTTTTTTAGGAAGTGAGTACACCTTCGAAGATTTATCTTCTCAAGAAGTAGAAAAATTTTCTTACCGTTTCTTAAGAGATGAAGATCTTAATGGACAACCTAACCATATTATTGAAAGGATTCCTTTAGACCCCTATTCAGGATATACCAAACAAATAGTTTGGATTGACACACAAAATTATCTTATTCAAAAGGTTGAATACTACGACAGGAAATCATTTCATCTTAAAACAGGAACCTTTTCAGGCTATAAAAAGTATTTAGATAAAATCTGGCAAGCTTCCCGCATGGAAATAATTAATCATCAGAACAAAAAGAAGACCGTATTAATTTTTAAAGATATTGCCTTTAAAACAGGATTATCGGATAAAGATTTTTCTCAAAATAGCCTAAAAAGATCTAGGTAAATGGAACCACTAAGATTAAATAAAAGTGTGAAAGCATATATTTTTTTAATCCTAGTTGCCTTTTCTACAACAACATACGGAGAAATAGAATTATTAGGAGAACTATCTATTGAAATAAGAAATTTTCAAAACGAAGGGCTATTTGGTCAAAAAAAAGGTCACTCATCCTACACTTTCTCTCCAGAACTCTACTTTGAGTCTGAAGGAGGAAAGGACTTCTTTTCCATCAAACCAAAATTTAGAGAAGACGCTGAAGACAATGAACGGAATCTTGAAGACCTACAAGAGCTTCAATGGACGCATGTGGGCGAAAATTACGAAACAAAGATCGGTATTAGGAAGGATTTCTGGGGCGTAACTGAAACGGCTCATAGGGTAGATATTATCAACCAAACAGATGCTGTGGAAAGTTTTGATGGCGAAGATAAATTGGGACAACCAATGATAAATTTATCCCTGGAAAGGGATTGGGGCGTTCTAGATCTATATGCCCTTATCGGATCTAGAGAAAGAACTTACGCCGGTAAGAATGGTAGGTTAAGAATGCCATTCATTGTAGATACCCATAATCCCATTTATGAATCCAGTGAAGAAGAAAATAAAATTGATTTTGCCATAAGGTGGAATCACTATTATGGCGATCTTGAGTTAGCCATTTCCCACTTCTCTGGAAACACAAGAGAGCCTTTATTAATTCCTGCCCAAGATGGTAACTCGATAAAGCTATTACCCAGATACGACATCATAGACCAAACAGGACTAGAAGCTCTGTACATAATAGAAGGATGGGCCTTAAAACTTGAAACAATTACACGGTCTGGCCAAGGTGATAGATTTACTGCCTTGACCACTGGCTTTGAGTATACGCAAACAGGGATTTTCGAAACAACTCTTGACCTTGGTTGGATCATTGAACTTAATCACGACGATAGAGAAGAACACTCTCCCCACGCAATAGGAACCAGGTTTTCGTTTAATGATATCGATGACAGTCAGCTCCTTTTAGGTGTTTTATGGAATGAATCTACAGGTGAAACCAACGTTTTTATTGAAGGTTCGAAGCGAATTGGAGCAAGAAGTAAATTAAGCATTGAGGGTTTTGTTTTCAATGGCGGTAAAAAAGTTAAAGGAAATAATTTTGACTTCAATAAGGCAAACCCTTTAGATTTCCTACAAGAAGAAGATTTTTTAAGAATGGAACTAACTATTTTCCTATAGAAGATTATGAATACAACAAAGGATTTTACCGAGACGTTCGCTGAAAAGATAATTCAATACAGGTATTTATCAATATTATTCTGTTTAGTTTTATTGGTTGCATCTTTTCGCGGTGTTGGGGGGATTGCTTTCTCTCCCGATATGGAGCAATTCTTTCCTGAAGACTACCCTATCTCCGAAAATCATGCTCACATTGAAGATACTTTTTACTCTAGTGATAGCGTCATTATTGCCATCGGTGTAGATGAAGGCACGGTATTTAATCCCCGAATACTAAATTTAATTGAAGAAATTACTGATAAAGCCTGGAGCACACCCCATTCAATAAGGGTTGATTCATTAAGTAATTTTTCTTTTGTAAGGGCGGAAATAGATGATCTGGTTGTTGAACCTTTTATTGAAGAATCTCTTGAATGGGACCAAAAAAAGATTAACGAAAGATCAGCCCTCATAGAAAAAGAAGAACAAGCTTATGGAACTATCTTGTCTAAAGACAAGAAAACAACTTTTATTAACATAAGTATTGACGCCCCAAGAGATGACGTAGAAAAAGAATATGCTGAATCCATGGAGCATATTTTTGCTTTTATGGATCCCTTAAAAAAAGAATATCCAGAAGCCGACATGAGATACGCTGGCATCGTTTATATAGAATATTTGAGTCCGTTAATAGTAAAAGCAGAAATGCCCGTACTTATTCCAACTTTACTGTTTGTAATTCTGTTATCTCTTTTTATCTTATTGAGGAACGTAGTAGCAGTTATAGGTTCTCTGGTAGTTATTATATTCAGTGTAATGACCGCAGTTGGAATACTCGGTCATTTTAATACCACCACGTCACAACCATTCATAATGGTTCCCATAGTAGTAGCCACATTAGCTGTAGCTGACTGCGTTCATTTATTTAACGTCTATTTTCAAAATAAGTTAGAAAAAAATGCCAAGGATTCAATTATTAAAAGTTTGCAGTTAAATCTAGAACCTTTATTGCTGACTTCACTCACAACATCAATAGGGTTCCTTTGTTTAAACCTGGCTCCAATTCCTGCACTTAGGGTTGTTGCTAACGGTATAGTCATAGGCGTTATAGCTGCGTTTGTGTTTTCCATATTCTTTCTTGCTCCATTAATGAGTTTTTTTAATGTTAAAGCATCTAGCCAAATAGAAAATCAAACAAAACTGTCGAAAAAGGTCGGACAATTTAGCTTAAAAAACAGAAAAAAAATTATTTGGTTAGTGCCTCTATTTTCAGCCTTCTTGATGTCTTTTATTCCTCTCAATGAAACTAAAGACAATCCGATGGAATTTTATTCAGAAAGATTTACATCAGTGGCAGAAGATACAAAATGGCTGGCCAAGAGGCTTGGAGGAACTTTTTTAGTAACTTATGAGTACGTTAGTGAAGATTTGGTCAGTGACCCAGAGTACTTACGTCAGCTAGATGAGTTTACAACTTGGCTAGAAAACCAAGACGAAGTACTATCCGTTAATTCGCTATCAAAGATCGTCAAGAATCTAAATAGGACGCTTAACGGAAACGATCAATCTTGGTATGTAATTCCAGAAGACTCTGAATTAATAGCGCAATATTTATTCTTCTATGAAATGTCGCTTCCTTTTGGTCTTGATTTAACCAGTACCATTAACCAAGAAAGGACTTCAACTAAGGTCACAGTTTCTTTAAAAGAGATAGACAGCAAAGCCTTTATTGAATTTTATGACAGGGTAGATGACTACGCCAGTCTGTCAATTGTATCGGGAAATTTATCTGGAGGTGGAGGAACAAGATCTGTTATGGCATTCATGGGTATGCTTCTTGCCGAACAGTTAATGTATGCACTTATTATTGGATTTATTGTCATTACTCTGGCCATTGCATTATTTTATAAATCTTTAAGCGCAGGCCTCATAACTGCCATCCCAAATATATTGCCTATAGGGGTGGCTTTTGGAATCTGGGGCATCTTTAGCTCGAATGTTAGTATGCTTGTTAGTCTTGGCATAGGGTGTACGTTAGGAATAGTAGTCGATTTTTCCGTCCATTTTCTAAGTAAATATTTATACGCAAGACGAAGCCTGAGTCTTTCTGCAGAGGAATCAGTTCTTTATGCATTTGAAACTGTTGGTTTTCCTTTGACCATAATGACCGTTTCGTTGTGTATGGGTTTTGCCGTTCTATTTCTCGCTAGCTTTATGCCTCTTCGTGGCTTTGCTGGAATTACCATGATCTCCTTTGTAGCTGCGCTGATCATTGATCTATTACTTTTTCCTGCGGTTTTAATAGCTTGGGATGGTAAGAAAAAATATAATTAAATAAGATAAAGTCTAGACTTTAAAATTTAGCAGCTGCAGCAATAATACAACGAGGAAACATGGGCATATCATCGAAATTTAAATACTCAAAATCTTTTATAACTATTAATGGTAAAAAATTAGCTTACGTGGATTTTGGAGAGGGTGACCCAATAGTCTTCTTGCATGGCAACCCCACCTCCTCTTACTTATGGAGAAACATAATGCCTCACCTTGAAGATATGGGGCGCTTGATTGCGCCAGATCTAATAGGCATGGGAGATTCAGACAAGCTAGATAATTCTGGGCCAGATCGATATACCTTTACGGAACATACTGAGTATTTATATGCTTTGTTTGAAGAACTAAATCTAAATAATGTAACTTTAGTTATTCATGATTGGGGCTCTGCCTTGGGATTCAATTGGGCCGCTCTAAACCCAGAAAAAATAAAGTCTATTGTCTATATGGAAGCAATAACTGGACCAATTGAGTCCTGGGATGACTGGCCAGAACAAGCAAGAAAAATTTTCCAACTCTTTAGATCAGATGCAGGAGAAGAATTAGTTTTAGACAAGAATTATTTTGTGGAGAGGGTATTCGCGGGTGATGTCGGTATGCATAGAGCTCTTGAGAAACAAGAATTAGATACCTACATAAAGCCGTTCAAAGAAGAAGGTGAATCAAGGCGTCCGACTCTAACCTGGCCTAGGCAGATTCCTATAGAGGGGAAACCAAAGGAAGTTGTTGAAATAGTAAAAAATTACGCTAAATTTATGAATGAAACGCAAATACCTAAGTTGTTTATAAACGCAGATCCCGGTTCAATTCTTATTGGAAAACAACGAGAAATAGCAAGACAATGGCCAAATCAAAAAGAAGTTACTGTTAAAGGAGGCCATTTTATTCAGGAAGTATCTCCGGATGAAATTGGTAAATTTGTTAGAGAATTTTTAATCGGGCTGAAAGAATAATTTAAAATTCTTTCTATTTGAGCTCGTCAAAATAGGAATGATGAGCAAGCAGGGGATTAATACAACTGCACTTAGAATAAAAGAACCAGAATATCCTAAAGCTGCAAAGCTAACAGGAGCAATTTTACTGCCTATCAAGGTAGAAAGATTAGAAAGACCCATATAAATTCCAAAATTTGTAGCACTGGTTTTCGTTACACACAAAGACATTAACAGGGCGAACATAATAACCTGAGAGCTCACCGTCACTATTTCTACTCCTACCAAGACCAAAAACCCTTCCATCATGGTAATTTGAGAATTAACTATACCTAAAAATAGATACAGAAATAATTCTGCTGTAATAAAACCTAGCAAGAGATACCTTGCACCAAAAAAAGAGACACCAAAACCAACAAGCAAACCTGCTACCCCTCCAATCCAGAGGCCCCATGGCCTAGCTGTAGCTATTTGTTCTCCAGTCCAAGCCAGCTCTTCAATAAAGAATTTATTAAAAAGGACATCATAAATTCCAGCGCCTATATTACTTATGATCATAAAAATAAGTGCCCAAAAAGCAATCTTGCTACTAAATCCACTCACTATTTCATAGAAGAGTTGTTTAAAAGGCATTCT